>Ga0315314_1000020_pt1 | contig 263837 bp, 251 predicted proteins | sample TDP9_MG_FD_203631 | JGI IMG/M metagenome (GOLD analysis project Ga0315314, IMG submission 203631) | Freshwater sediment microbial communities from Lake Towuti, South Sulawesi, Indonesia - TDP9 | ecosystem: Environmental > Aquatic > Freshwater > Lake > Sediment | place: Indonesia: South... | reverse complement strand
TGGCAAATTGTCCGCCTACTGTTTTCTGAGGGGTGAGGTGAGAACCTTCCTCAGATCGAGGATGGAAATCCTACACGCCCAAAACATTCCGCTCAGCTCATAAAAAACATAATTATTACATCCTGCCACAAGAGCCATTTAGAAAAATTTAAGTATTTGTATGAATCGCATTCCTATAAGTCTTAAGCGGCCTTGGTCTAGTGGCTAGGATTCCAGCCTGCCACACCCTACCCCAAGGTAGGCGGGCGAAGCTGGTGGCCCGGGTTCGAAATAATTAAAACTTATGTTTCTTTTACGAAATTCCCGGAGGCCGCATCCCTATTATTTTTGAGCTGTATTTGTTAGGACGCTTTAACATATATGCTAGTTTGCTATGAAAAAGTTTTTCATAATTTGTCTAAAACGCGGAACGCGTATGATGGTTTGCTATGAAAATTTTCATATTTTGTCAAAGACGGAGTGTATGTAGGTTTATTTTGTATTTAGATTCTTATCTAGGACTGCTTCTTCGTAGCAGTATAGGGCTCTTGAGACGACTATCCATGTGTCTAGGGTTTCGGGGGAGATTGAAATCTTTTTATCGGATAGCTTTAATGTTTCTGGGGAGAAGTCTCCATGAGGAAAACCACCTATTATTATCAGTGGATTTTCTTGCTTTGCGCACTCATTCATAACTGGTTTTAGTTTTAAAAGGGTTCCTTTTTCGGTGAAGAGCAATGTTTCAGATGGTTTTAAATTTTTTATTAGGGTTTCTAGAGTCATTTTTTCTAAGGTTAAAAGCGGCGGTCCCTCTGGGGGAACTTTTCCGAGGTCATATAGTTGCTCCATGAGACCTATGAATCGATTATAATTTTTGGGGAGTCTAGTTTCGGAGGCTATTCTGATTACCATGTCTTGGATGGTATGAACGAATATTTGGAGAAAGCCGTATTTGTTTAAGGGTGTTCCCAATGCGGCGAGTAGTGAGAGGTGTATGATGTCTGGGCGTCCCCTTTTTTCGCGGTTTGGTAGGTTTTGTACGATTCGGCTGTGTAAGGAGATGTCTAGTATTGTTTTGTTCTTTTCTTCCCCCTTTTTGCTTGGGGTTTTAGTTAGACCGTATCTCCCAATTTTGGGTGGAATAGTTTCTAAGGAGGATTCGGCCAAGATTAGTGTTAGCATTTTTCCCACTTTAGTTGAAGAGTTATCTTTAAAACTTGCGTATATATTTTTTTCATTTGGTTGAATGTGTTAATAAATGATGTTCGTTAAATTCGTTGTTACAAGGTTATTATGTTTAATTGTGCTAGATATTGTTCTAACTGCTTATGTTTGGTGAAACTTTTGATTTCTAGGTCAAAGAGGCTCAAAAGGATAGAGGTTGAGAGGATTTCTAGGGAGAGGATAGAATACTTGATGCATCTGGCGGATGAGGTGTTTTTACGGGATCCGGAGAGAGCGCAACGGTACGTGAATCTGAGTAGGAGGATTAGCATGAGAAATAGAATCAGGCTTTCCAGAGTATGGCGTAGGAGGATTTGTCGTAATTGTAAGGCTTTTCTTTGGCCTGGTGTTAATTGTAGAGTTAGATTGAGGACGAGACGCCAACCTCATGTGGTGATAACCTGTTTTAACTGTGGGCACCATACGCGTCATAATATTTAGGGGTTCTAGAGGCATGAAAAAAAAGTATAGCGAGATAATCAAGGAACTGAGAAGCGAGCCAGCGACGCTCATCTTGGGTAAAAAGGGTATAACAGAGGAGTTCATTGAGGAGGTTAAAAGGCAGTTAAAAAGAAAAAGAGTAATAAAGATTAGAACGCTAAAGAGTGTACTTGCTGAACAAAGCATGGATGAGCTTGCCTCAGCGATAGCGATAAAAGCAAAGTCCCAGCTTTTAGAAGCCAGAGGATACACCATGCTGCTTGCCAGGAAGCATTTTTAATTAATACGTCACGTTTATATAATCTTCGGAAAAGATGTTTATAGCTTGGTATTACTATATGTTACCGCCCTATTGAATGGTGAAATACGAATGTCGACAGTCTACGATGTACCCGCATGGGAACTTGTCCAAGAAGTGGCGGAAATTCTCAAGAAGGAGCATCCAGATGTGACGCCGCCACCATATTCCCAGTTTTGGAAGACCGGCATATATAAAGAGAGAGCGCCGGAACGTCCGGACTGGTGGTATATTCGATGCGCATCAATACTTAGAAAAGTGTATTTGACTGGCCCTGTGGGAATCTCAAGGCTGAGAACAGTCTATGGTGGAAGAAACAGAAGGGATGTTAAATTAGCACACTTTGCGAAAGGCAGCGGCTCAATAATAAGAAAAGCATTCCAACAACTTCATAAAGCAGGTTTACTTGAAATAGTTGAAGGAAAAGGAAGAAGAATTAGTGGGAAAGGAAAATCACTCCTAGATAGAGCTTCCCATCAAGTTAATCTCAAATTAGAAAAAGGAGCATCTTAAAAATTGTATTAAGGATGTGGCTTCTTTGTCAGAAGATGAAATAGAAGAAATTAGAAAACGTAGAATGTTACAACTCCAGCAGCAAATAGCTGAGGCTCAGAGGCAGGAAAGAGCTCAAAGAGAATATGAAACGCAGAAGCAGGCAGCCCTCAGACAAATACTGACACCGGAAGCCAGAAGCAGACTCACTAATCTCAAAATGGTTAAACCAGAATTCGCTGACCAAATTGAAGTCCAACTCATTCAGCTAGCACAAGCAGGAAGAATTAATGCTCCACTAACCGATGAACAACTAAAAACGATTCTTAAACAGTTACAGGAAAAAAAGAGAGAAACAAAAGTAAAATACAGATAAGGAGAAAACTCATCATGGCCAGAAATAAGCCCCTAGCAAAAAAGCTCAGACTGGGAAAAGCAGGAAAACAAAACACTTCTGTCCCGACTTGGATTATCGTTAAGACGAGGGGTCGGGTGAGAACCCATCCGAAGCGCAGACATTGGCGATCCAGTCATCTTCAGAGGTGAAAAGAATGCCTGAAAAGAAGACTCCTGAAAAGAAAGCTTCCAAAGAAAAAGCTTCCAAAGAGAAGATCCCCGAAGAGAAGGAGAGGGCTCCTGAAGAGAGAGCTCCTAGTGCAGAAAAAAAGATTGTAGAGGAACGTGTTTACACTGTTCCGCTGAAAGCCGCGAGATATGTTCCTCCGAAGCGTAGAGCTAGTAAGGCAGTAAGAATTTTGAGGAAGTTTATTGGGAGACACCTTAAGGTAGAGAACATTATTATTCTTCCAGAGGTAAATGAGAAAATATGGGAGAGGGGTATAGAGAAGCCTCCACGTAAGATTAGAGTTAAGGCTTCCAAGGATGAAGAGGGTGTAGTTGAAGTAGCTCTTGCTGTTGAGGAGTAGGTGGGGTAGACCCTATTTGGTTATTCTCAGGAGTAGCTTTTTTGGCGATTCTAACATAGGTGTTTTTTTATTGGTAACTGAAAACTATGCTATTTTACCAAAAAGTAGACCGATAACTAATAAGAGCAAGATTGAAAGAGCTCTTAAAGTGGAAATTGTTGAAACAAATATAGGGCAGAGTTTCATTATCGGTGTTTTGGCAGCTGGAAATTCTAGGGGATTAGTGGTTCCAGATTTTACAACCGATGAAGAAATTGAAAATATTAAACAGTGTCTTGATATTAACATTGATAGAGTACCGGGGAAAATAAATGCCTTGGGAAACACGATTCTTGTGAATGATAATGCGGCTTTGGTTCATCCAAGGTTTAGTGAGGAAGCCATAAAGATTATAAAGAAAAACCTAAATGTTGATGTTTACCGAGGAAATATCGCGGAGTCTCCCTTGGTTAGCTCAGTAGCGGTTGCAACAAACAGTGGAATTTTAACTCATCCCTTGACAGACGATAAAACTTTAGAATGGCTGAGCGAAAAGTTCAATACACCTGCAAGTGTAGGAACAATTAATTGCGGTAGCCCGTATATAAAAGTTGGTCTGGTAGCAAACACTAAGGGAGCCTTAGCGGGTAAAGAAACCACAGGTCCTGAACTATTTCAAATAGGACAAGCGTTAAATCTTGAATAGTATAGTACAGGAGAGGTAAAGATGTCGAAGCAGCCTGTTAAAGTAAAATTATTCAGAGTAAAAGGGACGTTTATCGGAAAGAAAGAGAAATTTACGTTTATCAAAGAGATTAGAGCACTGAATGAAGAAGAAGCGAAAGAAATCGTATATTCAGAAATCGGAAGTAAACACAAAGTCACGAGAAAACACATTCAATTTGAAGAGGTAAAAACCATAGATCCGAAAGAAACCAAAGACCCAATTATAAGATATCTTTCAGGTTTGGAGAGGTAAATAATATGTCAGAGGATGAACGCAATCTGGAAAAAATACTTGTAGAATTGAACGCTTATGAACAACAAGCGCAAATCCTGCAGAGGAGAATAGACCTGATAAACACATCACTACAGGAAATAGCCTTAACCAGTGAATCTCTGGATGAGCTTAAAAATATCGAAGAGGAAAATGAAGTTCTTATGCCCCTGGGATCAGGTATCTATGTTAAAGCGAGAATAATTGAAAGAAAAAAAGTGATATTCAGCCTTGGAGCGGATATAGTTGCAGACAAAGATATTACGGGGGCACAGCTCAGCCTAGATCAGAGATCTATGGCTCTTCAAAATGCGCTGCAGAGTACGGGGCAACAGTTACAGCAGATGGCTAATAGGATGAATGAATTAAATAGAACAGCGCAAGCTCTTGCTAGCAAAATTAAACGCTAAGCGAAAATAAAAAAAAGGATTAATTTTAAAATAAGACTCTAAATTATCTAATTCTTTTATCCATTTATTCTGCGGGGAGCCACCAGTGTTTGATAAGTTAAAGGCAAGTTTGGGTAAAGTTGTTGAAAAGCTGAGTACAAAGGAGTTAAGCGAGAAAAGCTTGGATGAAGTTTTGTGGGATTTACAGTTAACCCTCATACAAAACGATGTATCGGTAAAAGTTGCAGAACTAATAGCAAATGATGTAAAAAAAGAGTTAGTAGGGGAAAGGGTCGGCAGATTCGAAAACCCCCGTGAGAGAGTGAACGCAGCACTGGAAAAAGCAATTTATAATGTTCTCACCAGTAAACAAAACATTGACATTTTCCTAATGGCAAAAGAAAAAAAAGCAGAAAAAAAACCACTCACAATAATCGCAGTAGGAATTAATGGTACTGGTAAGACTACAACAATAGCTAAGCTGGCTTACGCCTTTCAGAAAAGGGGTTTCAATTGTGTTTTAGCCGCAGCGGACACTTACAGAGCGGGTAGCATTGAACAAATAGAGAAGCATGCCAAAAATCTCGGTATCAGAGTAATAAAACATGATTATCGTTCCGACGCCGCGGCTGTCGCGTTTGACGCAGTGAAACATGCAGAGGCCCGAAATATTAATGTTGTTTTAATTGACACGGCGGGGAGAATACAAACCAACGTGAATCTGCTGGATGAGATGAAAAAGATTGTGCGTGTAGCTAATCCAGATATAAAAATATTCATCGGAGACGCCCTGACGGGAAACGACGCAGTGGACCAAGCGGAGAAGTTTAATGAAGCAATTCAATTCGATGCTTCCATACTGGCTAAGGTTGACGCTGACACAAAAGGCGGCGTAGCGCTTTCAGTGGCTTACGCTACTAAAAAGCCTATAATCTTTGTGGGAACCGGACAAAGATATAGTGACTTGGAACCCTTTAACCCAGAGTGGTTTACAAACAAAATTTTGGGAAAATAGGGGAACCGTTTTGGTTAGACATTTTCTTACTTTGAACGATTTTTCTTCCGAGGAGATTCGTAGACTCATAAGTACTGCGGAAAAACTCAAGGTAGGAAAGGAAAAGTCCAAAATTCTTAAAGATAAAAACATCGCCGCAATATTTGAGAAGCCCTCCACTAGAACCCGTGTGTCATTTGAGGTCGCGGTTAGCCAGTTGGGAGGGAACTTTATTTTTTTAAGAGGCGACGAACTCCAAATCAGCAGAGGCGAACCTGTTAAGGATACCGCTCGAGTTTTAGGCCGCTACGTGGATGGCATAGTAGCGAGAGTCTATAAACACGATGACTTGGTGGAACTAGCAAAATATTCAGGTATACCGGTAATAAACGCGTTAAGCAACCTTTACCATCCCTGCCAAGTACTAGCCGACCTTCTGACCATTAAAGAAAAGAAGAAAAAGTTGGAAGGATTGAAACTGGCGTATATAGGCGATGGAAACAACGTTTGCAACTCTCTCTTAATCGGCTGCACAAAAATCGGCTTAAATATTAGTATCGGATCGCCCAAAAGATATGAGCCTAAGAAGGAAATAGTAGAAAAGGCCAAAAGGAATGCTGAAAAATCAGGAGCTGAGGTTGAAATAATTAACTCACCACAAGAAGCAGTGAGGAACGCAGATATAGTCTATACCGACGTATTCTTAAGCATGGGCGATGAAATAGAAAGGGAGGAGAGAATGAAAACATTTCTTCCAGATTTTCAAGTTAACGCCAAACTACTGGAAAACACTTCACCCGAAGCTATAGTTATGCATTGCTTACCCGCACACAGAGGACAAGAAATAACTGATGATGTCCTAGAAGGAAAACAGTCAGTTGTTTGGAACCAGGCGGAAAACAGGTTACACGCACAGAAAGCTATTTTCATCCACTTGTTTTAAAAATCGGGAGAATCAGAACAATAAACCCTAAAATTAATCATAGGCCACTTTGGGCGACCTGAATTAATACTTTTAAAATGTTTTAAGTTTATTATACATACCGCTAGCCACCTTAGGAGTGATATTGTTAGCACTGTTTGAGTAACCCATACGCTTTTTGAGAAATTTTAGCAAAGAATTTTATCGTCATACAAAGTATTTATCAAGTACTAAGGGGTAAGAACATCTTTCGTTTTCAAAGTTTCAATACCATTATTTTCTGCAAATTGAATTATTCGTGACCTCTCCTCTGATTTTACACCCTTCCAATCTATAATGAAAAGTTTCAATTTTCCAAGAGTCCTGCTGACAATTTGTTTAAGCATAAGCTCATCCAAGAGAGGAACCGCGTACTTTGATGCTATGTGTCCCACGGCTATGTCTGAATTTAAATTAATTTCAGAAAATTTTGGGGCGTAGTGGCCGCCTCCAAAACCTGCCGCTACACGCCAATCTTTACTCTCCAAGTGTAGAACATCAATTATCGCTTGAGCGACAGCCAAACCCGCATTCTCGTCCTTCCACTGTTTTTCAGAGCTACCGATTTCAATAAAAAATGAGGAACACAAAGGTGTCGGACCGTGATGCGTCTGCTCCTGAGAAACCTCGTAGTTTAATCCTAATTTATTTTTCATCTCAGATAATTTTAATAAAGCGGCTTTCAAGTGGTGAGGGGGGGCTATTGATAAGGTTCTCGGTAACCCTCCATACTTCGCTTCGCCAAAGTTACCTGAGATATGCACCGTTAGGGTTCGTTCTCCAGTAGCACTACTATGCCTGCTCGCGAAAATTATTAGCTCAGGGAGGTAAAATTTTTCCAAATCGTTGCAGTACAAAATGTCTTCCTGACGGTGCACCAGAAGCACTTCTTTCTCAGCGATTTTCCCAACCCATCTCCTATCTTCTCTCTCTTTTGCTTCAGCTTCAGTGAAATCAATTATCTCCCTAAGCCTTTCAGAAATATTCATCCCTGCGGCGTCCAGAACAGAACAGACAATAAGTATCAAAAAGTTCCCAACTAGTGATTTTGATTAACTAAAGATAATTGTTGATTATTAAAGCGTTGTGAAAGTAATTGTCACTTTTTCATGAGTTAAGGTTATTTTTTTCTTTACCGATAAGTTTAGAAGTATTTAGCTTTTCCTGAATTCTCCTGCTTTCAATTATTTTGGCAGAAGGTATTCAGAGCGCTATGTTAATGATACGTGGATATTATCAATAGTTTTTATTTCAGAGTGTATGAAATTTTTAATGTGCAGAGAGTGAAGGATATGAGTCCAGTTTCTGAGGGAGACACCAATAACCAGTGTTATAAGGATTTATTCAAATCCGAGACGGTTAATCAACAACTCTATGAAATACTTAACCGTAATAAGGCAAAGGTGCAGGTCTTTGGTGTTGGAGGAGCTGGTAACAATGCAGTCACCCATCTAATGGAGAGTAGCGTTGAAGGCGTCGAAACTATAGCGGTCAACACGGATGCGCAGGATCTACTCTGTACAAATGCGGATTGCAAGTTGCTGATAGGTAAAAAACTCACCGGTGGACTTGGCGCGGGAAACAATCCAGAAGTCGGTATGGCGGCTGCTCAAGAGAGTTTGGAGGAGATCGAAAAGGCGGTTTCGGCAGATATGGTTTTCATCACATGTGGATTAGGTGGAGGAACCGGAACCGGAGCTGCACCCATAATTGCCGAGACAGCCCGTAAATCGGGAGCCCTCACCATTTCGTTCTGCTTTTTACCATTTCTAATAGAAGGGAAAAAACGCTGGCAAAGTGCAGTTACAGGACTAAAAAAACTTTACAGAGCCTCTGATACCGTGATAATCATACCCAACGAAAGACTATTAGAAGTTTCAACCAACCTCTCCCTCACCGAAGCATTTAAACTCGCAGATGAAATCCTAACAAAAGGCATCAAATCCATGGCTGAACTGGTCACCAAGCCTGGCCTTGTAAACGTCGACCTTGCCGATGTCAAAACAGTTATTAAAAATAGTGGAATTGCATTTATAGGCGTTGGAGAGTCAAACGGCAATAACAGGGCGAGCAAAGCGGTTGAAAACGCATTAAAAAACCCCATTATGGACATCGATATTCAGAACGCAAGAGCAACACTAATAAACATATGCGGCGACCAAAGTCTAACACTGGGGGAAGCAGAATTAGTTGTAAGAAAAGTTTCGGAAAGATTAAATCAAGACTCGGAAATCATCTGGGGCGCTGTCATTAACCCAAATTTAAAAGACACAATACGCGCAACAGTAGTTATCGGCTCTGTATCCTTTCCCTACGTTGAACAACTAATTAAAAACTTCGAAGGTTAAAAATCGGAGAATAGACAAGACAACGGCGGAGATTGCAGATAGGACAATGGAAAAGGCACCACCCTCAGTGGAGAGAACAGTTGTTTCAAATTTTTTACGATTCATCAGGTTTTCTTACTGTTGATGTGTTTTAGGTGTTTGTTACATTCACAATTCTTTGAGAAAAATCCTCATAACCCAGCGAGAGAGGGGAAAAGCTATCAGTAGTGACCAAAAATAACATCTACGCGTTATGAAACTCAATTAAGTTTAAAAGATATTAAGCTAAATTCCTATCTAGCTAATGCTAATTAAATCAAAGACCATCAGCGTATAGAACAGATCTGGAGGCCTAACAAAATGGGCATAATAAGTTTCATTAAAAGGTCAAGACGCATATTTAAACTCGCCAGATACCCCACCCGCAAGGAAATGTGGGCAATAATCAGGGTTTGCATTCTAGGCATCATTTTAATAGGAGTACTCGCATTCGTAATCACGATAATATTTGTAAACATCCCCCTCATACATCCTTCTACTACTATTGCTGGATAATATTATTTGAGGAATAAACAATGGAAGACAAGGGCTCTAAAGGAAAAACTAAAAAAACAAGCATATTCGCACTAAGAACAACAATATCACAAGAGAAAAGCGTAGCCACACTAATAGAAAAAAGAGTACATGGCAACCCCCAAGCAGACATTAAGGTAATACTAGTACCCGAATCACTCAACGGCTACATTTTCATAGAAGCCCCAAGCCAGAGAGAAGTCAACAGAATAATAACAGGCATACCCCACGTCAGAGGAAGAGTGGTAGGCAAAATAAACATCGAGGAACTAGATAGTTTCCTAATCCCAAAACCCTCAACCGAAGGAATCAATAAAGGAGACACAGTGGAGATAATCGGAGGACCCTTCAAAGGCGAAAAAGCCAAAGTAACACGAATAGACCCAGACAAAGGAGACGTAGTCCTAGAACTAATCGAAACCGCGTTTCTTATACCCGTTAAAGTTCATGCTGATTACATTAAGCTGGTGGAGAAGGGTGAGGCTGAGGGTGAAGAGTAGAGGTTGTAGTTAGCTCGTTGTTGCTGCTTCCTTGCTTTTTTCGATGATGTAGCATAATATGATTAAGCTCGCTGAGGAAAACAAATTCGCGGTGTAGAATGTTCTTGCGGAATGTAGGGTGATGGTGTCGAAAATTGACTCTTCCAAATTTCTGGTAGCTTGTTTAAATTTTTCAGGAATTCTTTCGTTAATCCAAGTGCCATTACAGATTGCTCTGCTACCCTTTTCTTTGTCTCCGATAAGTTTTAGCAGAGGTTTCACGGCTCTTTCGTCCCCTACATCATTTAGGATGCTGATAGCCAGTCCACGTATTCCATGTTGTTCTGTGAGGGTTTTGATTATGTCTTCAACAATATAGATTCCATGTGATTTTTTCAGGTGTCTTAGAGCAATGTCATCAACACCACTATCGGAATTTTTTAGGGCTTTGAGTAGCGCTCGGGCTGCAGCCTCGCTTTTTATCCTCCCTAGGTTTTCAGCAGCCTTCCTACTAACGTAATAGTCCTTATCACCCAGAGCCTTGATTAGCGGTTCTACTGCTTGCCCGCCATCTATTTTGAGATTGCCTTTTCTGCTGCTTTTCGTACAAGGGTATTCGTGTCGTTGAGTAAGCCTCTTAGGGTTTCCAACACATTTTCTCTGGGAAAGAGGCTGAGTGCTTGGACTGCTGCTTCTCTAATCCCGCTGTCCTTGTCGTTGAGATAATTTTTCAGGGTGTTAACAATGGCTGGGTCTTTCAGATAGCCCAGCGAGAGGATGGCGAGTCTGCGGATGTGCCATTTCTCACTATTCAACAACTTGAGGAATAGCTCTATGGGCTTCGCATCCTTTATGGATTCGGCTTCCACTGAATTTTTGAGCGCTTCGGCTATTTTGTCTAGGGAAGAATCTTTCACTCCGAGTATCGCAAGTGCCTCTAGTGCTGCTTCTCTGACGCTCTGGTCTTCGTCTCCTAGCGCGTTTACTAGTGGATCTGAGAAGGGGTTTTCTTCGGGGTCAGGCCAACGCTCAGGTTCGAGTTCGAGTTCCGAGTAGAACACCCCCATTGTTTCGGCAACAGCTTTTCTGACTTTTGGACTGGGGTCTCCGATCGCTTTTATAAGGGCCTCCATGGCTTCATCAGATGAATATTCATACATCTGGTGTCTTAACATTTCGGCTGAGAATTCTCTTATCCACTCGTTCGGGTTGTTTGTCAGCTCTTCCGCAAAAAGATATTCGAATTGGTTGTATATTCGGATGATTCTGGACGCTGTCTTTTGGCGGATGTCGTCATCCTCTTGGCTTGCAGCCTCAATGGCATGCTTCAAGAGTTCTTCTGAGGGTTCTACCCATTTTAGTACGTCTGCGAGTTCTTCCCTTGCGCCTCTCTTGATGTTAGGGTTCTCGCTCTCAAGCAGAGGGTAGAGGCGGGGGATTTTCATAAGTCTTGAGAAATTTTTCACAGCCTTTTTAGCAACTTCTCGAATTTCGGTGTCCTCTTCTCCCATGGCTTCAACAAAAAAATCCCAGTACTTTTCTTCATCTAATTTATTGGTTTCGTAGTATTCTTCATCGTAGAGTCTCTCAGTGTAACTCGTTTTTTGCTGGGCATCCGCAAAAACTTGCATCGCTCTTAACCTAACCTTTTTCTCTCCGTTCTTCATATAGTTGAAAAGTTCCTTTACGGCGTCTTTAAAAAAGTCACCTAGCCACTTGTAGTCCCATATACTAATATTTGGATTATCTCCTATTTTTTGCATGACCCTTTCGTAATCTACAGGGTTGAATCTCTGGTAGTCATAGTGGAAGTCAGCAGTCGAATAACCTTCTTTTTTTGCATAGTTATTGATTATTTGTTCTATAAGGTTAATCCGCTCAAACTCATCCATGCCACTCTTGTTCTTTAGAGTTTGATCAAGAGATTCCGTCCCCTTTTTCTCAATCTTTGCAAGGGCTATTGAGGCCGCCATTCGAACCTCACCAATACCATCCCTTAGAGCTTGCTCTAATGGTTTGATCGCTTGCTTATCTTTTATCTCTCCTAGTATCTGTGTCGCTCCCCATCGTACATGCCAATCTTTATCCTCTAGAGCTTTCATCAGGGGCTCAACCGCTGATTCGCCCATTTTTGCAAGAGCCCATATCGCTTTATCCCGAACATCAAAAGATTCATCTTTTAGGGCTTGAATAAGTGGTTCTACTCCTCTCTTATCTCCTATTTTACCAAGTGCGTATGCTGCTCCCCGTCGAATAAGCCAATTTTTATCCTTTAGAAAATGTATGATGAGTTCTACTGATGATTCGCCGACTTCTGTTACTTTGTCCCATTCCTCCTTTCCAATTAGGAAAAGAACCTTTTCAGTATCGTCCCTGGGATACCATCCAATTATTTTAAGAGCTTCCCCTGCTCCACTTCGAACACGCCAATTTTCATCTCTCAGAGTTCGTACAAGGGGTTCTACTGCGGATTCTCCTAACCACCCGAGAACCCTTACTATTTCCTCAGGATACCAGTCGTGTCTTACTCTTTCTTCTGATGCTTGTAAACATTCGTTCCTCAGTGCCTGTATGAGGATGTCAACCGTCTGCCCATTTTTTATCTTTCCTAGAGCCTTAGCAGCCGCCCGTTGTTCACTCCAACCACCATTTCTTAGAACCGCTATTAGTGGTTCTACCGCTCTCTTATCTCCTATCTCTCCGAGAATCTTTACTAATCTGATTCTAATACCTACGCTGTCATCTTTTAGTGCCTGTATGAGTGGCTCTACCGCAGATTCTCCTATCTTTTTAAGGGATTTCGTTGTTTTCGATATAACAATTGCATATTTATCTTTTAGTAGTACTTCTAGGAGCGGTTTTATCGCTCTCAAGTCTTTAAGGTCTCCTAGAGCATTTGCTGCTGCTTCTCGAACATACTCGCTTTGATTCATATCTTTCAGAGCTTTTATCAAGCCTTCCACATCTTTCTCTGCTTTCATCCCTTTTATATCGTTCTTGGAAAGGTAAGATTTCCCCATCTTCACACCTCTTCATATTATTAATTGTATATACTAATGGCATTTATGAATTCTCTATTGCTTAAATTATGAAGAGTACACAAAATCCTTGTTATATCTTTAATTTTAGAATATAAAAACTTCTCAATCTCCGGTCTCTTCTTAAAATTAATAGAGCAGATTTATTTTTGAGAATTATGTTTTAGAATCTAAACAGCTCCTATCTTGCACTTTTTTACCCGTCGCAACCGGTGTCGATTTTACCTTCTCTCCCCTTTGCATGCCATTTTGTCATTTTTTCAAATATTTGGGAAATCTGTTTAGAATTAGAATGTCTGATTGGGCACAATAGTGCGTTGCTTTTGAAAGGAAGGATTACTGAGAAATCGAATAAGACTACTCTTGTTTGTGAAGATTGTGGGCGCTCACAGTTTACGATAAGAATAAGGGTCGCTACTACTGTCCGCTCTGTGGTGAGAATATTCGGGTTGCTAAGGTTAACATGAGATACGCTTCAAACTTTTGTTGCAGGAGCTTATGGCTCTGGGTATTGTTTCCAGTCTTAAGCTTGCTGAGAAGACCTAATTTTTGTTCTAAAATTAGCAGAATTCGTGGCTATTGCTGCTGAATTAATTCTATTTGGATTGAAATTTGGCTACGGCATGATTAATGGTGGTCGCGGCTTATTTTTTAGTAGTATTATTGGCTGTTTTTTATGGAAAGGGGGTTAGGGTTGTTTAAATTGCAAAAAATATTTAAACTTGGGAGAAACAGTCTTCCGAAGCATAAGTTTGATTGAAAAGGTTTAAGATGACGTCTAGATTAATTATAATTCCCATAAAAGGGGTGTCTCTAAAAGTGGAATATTAGAGTCCATAAAGGATCCCCACCCTGCTGTGAAGTAAATTATGAAAGAAGGAGAATTGAAATGGTGCAAAAAGTAGTCGTAAGCGCTTTGGTCGATGGAGGTAAGGCTAGTGCGGGGCCTCCTATTGGGCCGGCTTTGGGTCCTACTGGAGTTAATCTTTACCAGGTGGTTCAGAAGATTAACGAGTTAACGGCTAACTTTAAAAATTTGAAGGTTCCGGTGAAGATAATTGTTAATCCTGAGGATAAATCCTTCGAGGTTGAGGTGGGGACACCTCCAACGTCTGCTTTGATACTTAGTGAGTTGGGTGTTGAGAAGGGTAGTAAGGAGCCTAACAAGAGTAAAGTCGGAGACCTTAGCATGGGGGCTGTGGTAAAGATAGCTAAAATGAAGAGTGATAGTCTTCCGGCGAATAGTTTAGAGAGAGCTATAAGCACAGTTTTGGGAACATGTGTATCGGTGGGGGTTACAGTTGATGGGAAGGATCCTAAGGAAGTGCAGAAAGAGGTTTCGGAAGGAAAGTATAGTGAATTATTATCCAAAGCGTAGTTTTCTATGGGTTTAGATGTGTTGGGGTGATTCGTAGTCTCTGGTATGCGATTTGAAAGTAAGCTTTGAGTTGGTTTAGGCTGATTGTGTAAAGGGAAGGGAAGTGTTATGCCTTTAGATGATAAGAAAGTCTTGGAAGCTGTCAAGAAGGTTAAACAGAATTCAAAGAAGAGGAAGTTTGTGCAGTCGATAGAGTTAGCGGTTAACATGAAAGATGTCGACTTGAAGAAGCCAGAAAATCGTTTAAACACGGAGTTGACTCTTCCGAATGAAACTGGTAGGGATCCAAAAATTTGTGTCATTGCTGCGGGAGACCTCGCGGTTAAGGCGAAGAATGCGGGAGTTTACGTGATAGACAAGGATGAACTGGGTGAGGTTGCGCGTAACAAGAAAAATGTAAAAAAGCTCGCTCAGGAATATGATTTTTTTGTTGCCCGTGCTGATATTATGCCCCAGGTTGGTAAAACTCTTGGTTCTGTGCTTGGTCCTAGGGGTAAAATGCCAAAGCCAGTTCCTCCGAATGCAGATATAAAAACGGTTCTTGATCAGTACAAGAGGAATGCGCGTATTAGGATGAGAGAGAATCCGGTGATACACTTGAGGGTGGGCAACGAGGAGATGGATGAAAAGAAAATTGTGGATAATGTTCAGAGTGTTATCAACTTTTTAGAGGGTAAATTTGAAAAAGGGTTCAGAAATATTAAATCTGTTTACCTAAAAACTACTATGGGCCCGGCAATAAAAGTGGAATAGGAAGCTCTGAAAATGGCGGTAACAGCTAAAGGAAGACCTGTACCAGAATACAAGGTTGAGAAAAAGGAAGAGATAAGAAGCTTATTAGTAAAGTATAAGGTTATCGGCTTAACTAATATGCAAGGAATAGGTGCTAAGCAACTTCAGGGTCTGAGGAAGAAACTGAAGGGCACTGCACTAATAAGAATAGATAAAAACACGCTAATCGTCCGCAGCCTTAGAGAAATGAAGGACAAAAAGAAAAATATCGATAAGCTAGCAGAATACGTGAAGGGGTCGGTGGCATTAATACTTACAGACACGGATCCATTTAAGTTAAGCAATATTCTTGCCAAGAGTAAGACTCGAACGGCTGCCAAGCCGGAAACCATAAGCCCCCTTGAAATCATGGTACCCGCAGGAAATACAGGTTTCCCACCTGGTCCCATTATCAGTGAGTTAGGGGAAGTAGGACTTCCAACTCGTGTAGAGTCCGGGACGATATGGATAACTAAAGATACGGTTGTAGCAAAGCCGGGAGACCTTATTACGAAAAAATTAGCACTGGTTCTTAAAAGAATTGGCATTGAACCCATAGAGGTTGGTTTATCGCTTTATGCGGCTTATGAAGACGGCTTAATACTAACGGAAGATGTTTTATCTGCGGACACCGAAAAATACGTAAAGAGAATTCAAGAAGCACATATTCAGGCATTAAATCTTGCATTATACGCAGGAATACTGACACCGGAAACAATAGCCATGCTATTAAGAAAAGCGTACGCGGAAGCCTCGAATATAGCGATAATAGCGAAGTTGGATATACCTGAACTCTCTAAAGAGCCCGAAAACCTCGGAAAGCCCAAAAAGAAGGCAGGAAAGGGCTGAGGGATTGGGCCTCTATTTGGTTAATAGTATGTTTAAAAAAAGGAAGGATTTGTAGCATCCAAAAAATCAACAAAAAAAGAAAATTAAGATAAATCTATGAGGTGAAAGCAATGGAATACGTATATGCTTCGATGCTTCTCCATAAGGCAGGAAAAAAAATAACTGAAGAAAGTGTTGCTAAGGTTCTGGAAGCGGCTGGAGTGAAAACTGATACGACAAGGACTAAGGCTCTAGTCTCCGCTTTAGAGACAGTGAATATCGATGAGGCAATCAAAACCGCCGCTCCAGTAGCAGCGGCAGCAGCACCCACAGCAGCAACCCCAGGAGCAAAACCAGGTAAAGAAGAGAAGAAGGAAAAAGAGAAGAAGGAAGAAAAGGAAGAAGTGGCAGGTCTCGGAGCACTCTTTGGTTAGAGAACCGGAACCCCTAAAACTACCATAAAATCATCAACTATTGCATGCTACGCCGTTCACATGTCTTTGAATAGAATGTTTAAAAACGGTATACGGGATATTGGAAGCATCTTATTATCTATCATTCTGTTTTATGAGGCTTTCTATCCTTTTTAGCATCTCTTCCATTTTCTCTATTTTTGGACCGCCCCCTCTAGCTAGTCTACCTTTTCCTCCGCCGCTGCCGCCTACAATTTTTGAAGCTTCTTTGATGATCTCGCTGATATTGAGATTAGTGGATTCTCCAACCATGCCTATGATGTCAACTTTTTCGTTTGTCTTTGCTAAAACCACCACTGCGTTTGGTCTTTCGTCTGTTATTTTACTGGCAACCTTTATTGCCTCGTCTATACCCAACTTTGTTTTTTCGATGATTAATTCGTATTCTCCAAATCTTTTGATTTTGTTCAGGATTTCTATTGCTTCGATTTCTGCTATATCTCCACGCAGTCTTTCTATTTCTTTTCCCCTCTGTTTCCATTCTTCAAAAAAGCGTTCAGCGGTTTTTGGCAACTGAGTGGGGGGAACACGGAAGATAATTGCGGTCTCCTCCAGAAAGCTATCCATTTTTTGAGCATATTCAATTGCAGGCATACCCGCGCTAAACTCTAGCCGGACAACTCCGTCCTGTATCCTCTCGGCTCCTTTAATCTTAATTAGACCAATTTCACCCGTGTTTTTCAGGTGAATGCCGCCACAAGCTTCAACATCCCAGTTTTTTATATTAATAATTCTTAGGGTACTTCCAGGTACGACTCCCCCTTGGTAAATTTGGAAACCGTATTTTTTCTCTGCTTCGTCTCTACGCATCCATTTTGCTCTAACTGGTCTACTTTCCATCACTATCTCGTTTGCGGTCTTTTCTATTGCTTTAATCTCCTCTGTACTTAGCGCCTTATAATGGGTAATGTCTAATCGCGCACCTTCAGGAGTTTTTTCTGCTCCCGCCTGCCAAATATGCGGTCCAAGAACTCTTTTTGCCGCACCATTTACCACGTGTGTAGCGGTATGGTGCCTCATAAGTGCGATTCGTCTATCCCAATCTATTCTTCCATTAATCTGCTGGGACGACTTTAGGTCAAAGGGTTTATCGAGCCTATGTACTATTACGTTACCAAATTTTTCTACACCAACAACCTTGTATCCGTTTAGACTTCCAGTATCGTTCGCTGCTCCACCCCCCGTGGGGTAGAACAAAGTTTGATCTAATACTACGCCTGTATCTATTACCTTCAAAACTCTAGCTTCGAATTCTTTCTCGTAAGGTTTTTCATAATAAAGAGTTTTAGTTGGCGGTAAATCCTTGAGTGTGTCCGTTAGCTCATCCTTGGTGGTGAAAGCAGTAACCCTTTCCTTTTTACTACCTAATTGTACATAAAAATCCCCAGGGATTTCAAGTTTTATCCCGGATTCCCCCGCAATTTCTTGAACCATCTCTGGAGAAATTCCTTTTGATTCATAAAGCTCAATTAAGGTGCTTAGATCCAGTTTCTTTTGCTTTTTGAAAAGCCCTGCTACGTGTTTTTTACCCTTTTCCAATGTTTGGTAATATCTTTCACGCTCAGTAGTAAAGATATCATTAATAATGTCCGAAGCTGCATCTACACGTTTGTAGGTTTTCTTCAAATAATCAATGTGTTTATGGAGAAGTTCCAAGAAATCCAACTCAAAATGGTATATATCGTTTAAGCTTAATGCACGCCTAAGTATGATGCGTAGATTATAGCCGCCCCCAACATTTGAGGGAATCCCCCCATCAGCGGTTGCAAAAACCAGTGTCCGGGTATGGTCCGATATAGCATAAAGCGCTTCCAACGGCCCCAAAGTTTTGTCCAAGTCTTCTTGGGCGATGCCTAGTTTTGTGGCGACTTCTCTTCTAGCCTTATCGATATTTTCCACCTCATCCACATTAAGAAGACCAGAAAGAACAGTGTAACGCTCCAAAAGGGCTTGATCTATGGATACTCCAGTGCTCTCTCTCAGCCAGTCCAATACAGGGCCGAATGTTGCCTCGTATATAGTTGGTGATCCCTGAGTGAACCATCCTATGCGTTCCACCCCCCAGCCCACGTCAATAACCTTGATGTCCAACTCTCGGTAAGCACCATCAGGAGTAACTGCGTATTGCATAAACACATTGTTAACGATTTCTAAACCTCTACCAAAAGCCTCAAGGCAGGGGCCGAAGTTTCCACCCCCCATCCAAATGTCTTCTTTGTAGCTCACCTCGTTCCGATTCAGTTTAAGGCATTGGGTGAGAAACTCAAAATTGAGTTCGATGCAGCGGTCCATCCAGTAACCCTTTCCATTATAATTGAAAGCGTGTTGACCGCCCATAATAAACAGGCTTAAATGCCTTCCCGTTTTCCCAACATTATCTGTATCGTTGAATCCCTTGCCGCCAAACCTTATACACGGTTGAGGCACCACCAAAGGATTCGCTGGAGGCTCAATAACACCTTCAACCACGTAAGGCTGAAAATCGGTAATCGAAGCAATGGTAAAGGGAATATCCTCTCTCCACCTGGCAACAACTGGATACTCGCCTATTCTTGTGTGACCTCTCTTCTCAAAGAAACTGCTCCAATTCTTAACCGCTTGGTGAAAATCCCAACCACCATCCATCTTACGCCCAATAAATCTATATCCTCCAACACACTTCGTATCCCCACAGAGTTGGCTATCACCAGCAGTCCAATACCAATCACCACAAGACTGGCAACGTCTTCTCTCAAAACCTTCTCTCTTAAACAATTCTACCTCATAGCTCTCTCTGCTAAACTTACTCCGAAGCTCCTCTTTAGAAATCATCGTTATAAAGCCTCCTTTGAATAAAATAATAAGGTATCTAAGACTTTGCTAGGAAATTCTAAAAACTTTGTGTATAAGAAAACCGCGGCCAACCAGAAACCCTGGAAAAATAATAGTGTATAAACAAAAAATATTTTCGGATAAGGGTTAAAAGAGGCTTATATGATGTTTATTAATCACAGAATACTGGAAGCAGCAGAGGACCTACGATATCTTCTAAACCGAAAGTATAACAGGGATCAGGCCTTAAACTTTGTTGGAGACCGTTACAAACTAAATAGAGAGGAGCGATTTGTCCTCTACAGAGCAATCTACAGCCAGACAGAAGCAAAAGAAAGAAAAGAAAAAGCCATAAAAATTAGAGAACTCGGAGACAAAACATTAACCATAGACGGATACAACGTAATCATAGTCCTTGAAACAATGCTTGATGGAAAAAATCTAATCGACTCCGACGACGCGTTTGTAAGAGACATTTCTGGAGTGTTCGGTAAACACAAAATAACAAAAACAACACACCAAGCAATCGACCTAATAATGCAAACACTAAAACAAAAACCCCCAAAAAAAACACTTATATTTTTCGACAGCCCAGTAAGCAAAAGCGGAGAACTCTCAGCAATCACAAGGAAAAAAATGGAACAATACGGCATAAACGGCACCGCACAAGTAGCAAAACAAGCAGACAACGCAGTCCTGAGAAAAGGACAAGTAGCAGCCACCAGCGACAGCGTGATACTACAAAAAGCAAAAAAAACCTTTGACTTGGCAGGATACATAGTAAGAAAAAAGAATTACAAGCACCTATACCCAATAAGGAAAACATAACGAATAAATATTTTAAAGAGCCCGATAAACGTAAAAAATAAAAAGAACAATTAAACATACACAACATAAGAGTTGGACCAGTCACCTAGACAGGATATGATTTCAGAAACCTGAAAGGGTGCCGACGTTTAAGGCATAAGCCCTCTAATCCTGGAGGTAAGCCGGAAAGCCAATACCTATTGGTCCGGATTTCGAGAGTTCAAATCTCTCCTGGTCCGCCATTCCTCCTTTTTACTTTACTCATTTTCGAAAGTGTTCATAACCTTTGGGTTCTATCATTTTTTCCGCTTGATTCGGTAGGCGTAGCACTATGTATTTTTCTTCTGTAACGATTCCTATCGGATACAAGGTGCCGCCAACCACTTTCACCGAGTCCACCGCCCTGTTCCACTTCGCCGAGGGAACTGTAATAACAAGCTCAAATTCTTCACCACCATACAAAGCAAGATCCAAGTAGTTAAGACCGTGACTCTCTGCAAATGTTCGCACCTCTTTAGGAGCAGGTATTGAATCGATAATGAATCCAACTCCGCTCATTTTGGAAAGTTCATATAGTGACCAGGCTAAACCGTCGCTGCTGTCTATGCTGGATGACGCGAGATTACGCTCGGATAGGACTATTCCTTCCTTCATTCTAGCCTGAGGCTCATACACGGTGCGTAAAGCTAATTCCTTAGTTCGGGGATCGGCACTCAAGTTTTCAAGCAGTATCTTAAACCCCATGGCGGTCAAACCAAATGGGCCAGTTACCGCAACAACATCTCCCGGGTTTGCCCCCTTACGTGAAACAACGTTATTCCGTCCAACAAGCCCGAAAACAGCTCCTGAAACCACAAGGTCAGAACACTCGCTAGTGTCACCGCCTAGGTAGTATAACCCGTATTCTCTGCAGCCTGAGTTTAATCCTCTTACCAAATCCCCAGCCTGATCCATAGTGGTACGCGGTGGGAAACCTAAGGAAAAGACGGCGCCAATCGGCTTGGCGCCCTTAGCGACAACATCGCTTACATTCATAACAGCTGCCTTCCGCCCCGCATGCCAGTAAGACATACCAGGCGGAACATCGGTACTGCCCACAAGCATATCAGTTTTAACGATGAGAGCATCATTCCCAAAGGGTACTCCTACAGCATCATCACCAAAGGGCAAAACCTCACGAGGAAATCTATCAATTAACGTGAAAAAGAAATCGATTAATCCACGCTCACCAACATCACCCACACTCATAGAGACTACCACACAGAACACTATAAAAAAGATAAAATGGAGCCCCGGGAGGGGTTTTCAGAGCTACACCCAGAGTGCAAGTTCGCTTGAACCCTCGACTTCCAACTCGCTCAGACCACTTTTAATGGTGGTTGTACGAGGCTGGCGCTCTACCACTGAGCTTTCTCGCCTCTACTTTACTGGAGGAACCGAGGCTCGCCGAAGGCTCCAATATTCTTGAGATTCGAAGCTGACCTTAATAATTTTTGCTATACACCAAGAAACGCCCATCATAGTTTTGCGAGGGGGCCAAAAATTAGAAAGATGAGTTTAAAAAAAGTTAGGAGGTTATCGATATGAATGTTAGGGCTATGGAGAACAATTTGTTCCCAATTTACTTCTTTTTCGTTTTTCTCTTTGCTGTTTTCGCGCTCTTAGTCTTCGCTTTCACCTTCTTTTTCTTTGCTGGTTTTTTACTCCAGGGCCAGGGCATCTACTTTTCACCTCCTTTACTCGTACTCAATATATGAGCATAATGATAAATAACCATTGCCTCACTCTCAACCATAATCTTGCTCATAATCACCATTTCCCTTTCTTTTTCTTTTTAATTTTTCTTTCCTTCCTAATTTAGTTCTAGTTTTATTAAAATCTTTTCCTTTTTTCCCCTTATGGGGTTTTTTGCTGCTTCTCAGGGGTTTCTAGTGTGTTTCAACGGTTGTGGTGGTTATTGGCGGGTTGTTTGGTGTTTTGTGGCAGGATTCGCGTTAGCTTTGTACATGCTGCGTAGAAAAGCTTGAGTTTTTGTATATTAATTTTATGATTTGAGAAGGAGCTATATAGAGTTTCCTATATTCTTTCATTTTTTAATGGTGCTCCGGACGGGAGTTTCAAATTAAGTTAAGAACTTAATTCTTTGAACCCGTGTCTAGGGATCGATTGGGCTGATGTACATGAGCCCCTTATGCTTGACCCTTATCTTGTTTGGCCGCTACACTACCGGAGCACTTTTATGGAATCTTTGAAAGCCACACTTTTAAATTTTATTCAAAACTCCAGAAGGTGTCCCCAACGTAGTGTAGATTCTTTACTGCGGGTCCTTTGCTGGAATTTTTTATGGTTTCTGCGTCCATGAGTGCGAGTCCAACCGCTAGGGGTTTATTGTGTTTTTCGTCCATAACCGTAACTAGAGAGAATTGCTTCACATTGTCGTCAACTCTAACAATTCCAGGAACCATAACGTCTGCTCCCTTAGTGATAAAACCCACCGCCCCCATATCTACAGTAACTTTTGGTAGTTGTGCAGCCCCATTTAAAATAGCTTTCAGACTCGGGATAAGCAAATCCACCATGCGAATAAAATACGGAACGCCGTTCACAAGATATAATTGAACGCCGTCTTTCATTATTCCGAACTCGACTTTATCCTGAATAGAAAAATTCTCCCCTAAAGCTCCTCTAAGTTCTTCTTCCAATTTCTTTATGTCCCTATCACGCAGAAAATGACGATTCTTAAGCTTCATGCGCAGCGCCTCAACACAGCCGTTAAAACCAAGCCTTTTCTCCGCCTTTACCACACATAAATTATTTAACAAAATCTAAAAAAGGTACTTACTCTAAAATAAACAGTTTTAAATATTTCAAAATTACGGAAAAAGAAACAAACCCAAAAACCTATTACGGAAAACACCAAATTTAATAAGATGAGTTTATAAATAGACGACTCAAAAAAAATATAATACCCAAATAAGTACTGTAAAACAAGGTGTATTGGAAGACAGTAATCCGATATACTTAAATACTCACAAAATTCCACAAAAGGATGCAATAATATATTTTTTAAAAAGGAGAGAAAAACGCGATGAGCGAACCAAGCATAACAAGACCTCTTGACCTACTCAACAGATCATTAGAAGCAAGAGTACTCGTCAAACTCAAAGGAGGACGAGAACTAAGAGGCAAACTCAAAGGATTCGACCTCCACATGAACCTCATACTAGACGAAGCAGAAGAAATAATAGACAAAGACAACAACAAACCCGTAGGAACCGTAATAGTAAGAGGAGACAACGTAATCCTCCTCAGCCCCGCAATAAAAACAGGATAATAAAACCATAAAGCGACCTAAAAAAGGAGGAAAACGCAATGACCAAAGGAACACCAAGCAGGGGCAAAAAAAACAAAAAAACACACATAAGATGCCGAAGATGCGGAAAACACTCATATCACGTCACGAAAAAATACTGCGCAGCCTGCGGATACGGTAGATCAAAAAGAATTCGAAGATACAGCTGGCAAACCAAAAAAATGGGTGGAAAAGCCAGAGCATACTAAAAACCACCCCTAAATAGAATCCGCTAGCAGAAAACAAATAGCATAAAGGTGATGGGCCCATAGCTCAGCCTGGTATGAGCGCCGCGTTACCCATATCCCGCCACAAGAGAAATGGGAGCGAAGGCAACTCATCACCAAAATCGCGGAGGCCGCGGGAAACCCTCAACAAAAAGTTAGGGTTCGCGAATTCGAATCCGCTGAGAAAACCCTCAACGGCGAGCTTCCCGCTGGGTCCACCACTAACCCCACAAAACAAGTGTTTTCGCAAAATCAAAGCCCCAAAGAAAACTAGGTCTACCCGACTTTACACTGTTGTTCGAGTTTCTTTTGATTCTAAAAGTTAGCGATACGAAAAATTTAATTATTTTAAAACAACTTCCATGTTAACACTACAAGGGGCGAGTAGTCTAGCGGTTATGACGTCGCCTTGACGTGGCGAAGGTCGCAGGTTCAAAAGGTATAGTGCTTTGAACACTATATCTGACAATCCTGCTTCGCCCACCAATTCAATGAGTTAATAAAAACAAAAGATTTAATAGGTTGTTTAAAAAACTTAGTTTCTGCCGTCGTCTGAAATCTCCTAGGATAGGTGCCGTCGTAACTATTCACCAAGAATAGCGACACGCTTAGACCGGGAGAGCGCCGGATACTGTCAGAGTGGCAGAAGGCGAAACTGAAGATCCGGCTGTCGCTGGATTCTGCCAAAACACTTAGCAGAAGGCGAATTCAAAGGAAATAGTGTTCGAAACACTATTTCTGAAACTCCGGCCGACGGCACCACTACATTGTGTAGTTTCCACTTTTCTTGTAAGCGTGTCAAGGAAGCTAGATTTTTTAAAATTTTGATGATAGTGCTTTTCGGTTCGCTTTTCCTTTGTTATCTTGTGCTTTTCTGTGGTGTGTTTTTTAGAAGTAGGTTTGGTGCGGCTGCCGGGAGTTTCAGAAAAGTGGGGGTCTGCTTTTTGTTTGAACCCGGGTGACAAGCTTGGAGGGCTTGGGTCCTAGACCAGACTAGACTACAGCCGCACTTTTTTGATATTCTTGCGTCTTGTACTGGTACTTAAGTTTTTCTGGATATTAGGTTTTGGCTATTGTTTTAGAGGTTTTTATTTTTTTAGGGGGGTTATTCTTTAATGGTAGGGTTTCGTGGGGTTGTGGGTGCTTAGGATTGGTTTGGATTGGTTGATCAGTTGGTTTGTGTGTGGTGGTTTTTTGTGATGGTTGGGTGGGTGTTTAGGTTATGTTTAGGTAGATGGTTCGTGTTGGTGTTAGTAGTTTTTGTTCTTTTGGTGTTTCTATTCTCATTTGTAGTCCGCCGAATGAGGCTAGGTATACGTATTTGTTTTCGGTTTTTGTTTTTCGGTTTACTTTGCCTTCTAGGGCGATTTTGGTGTTTTTGGTTTCTAGGGGTTGGTCGCTGATTTGGATGGTGATTTTGCTTTTTTCTTGTAGGGGGATTAGTTCTTTGGGGAGTTCTATTGTGATTTTTAGTTGTTCTTCTTCGGATGTTAGGTGGTATTCTTGTATTTTGTTTGTCTCTTCTGTGGGTTCTATTTTGGTGAGTTTTAATTCGGTTTTGAGGGCTGCCATTTGTTGCATCACCTCTTGGTGGGCTCTGTTCTTGGATATGTTAATTGGATTACGTTTTTTCTCTTGGGGTTTATATTGTTGTTTTGGGGGATTTATGTTGGTACGATGGTTATGCCGAGTACGCAGAGTATGCCGCCTATTATTATGGCTGCGGTCCACCAGTAGAAGTAGCGCTTCCAAGCATTGGGGTTGTCTTTGACCAATTTGCCTGTGCCCCAGGACGCTACCCAGAAATAAATTGTCATTAGTATCATTGCGGTGGTTTCTGAATCTAGGTTAATGCCCGCAATTAGTGTCAGTGCTGCGAGGATGGTTAATAGGGTGGCTAGTGATCCCCAGCCTGTCCATTCCAGAATTGTTTCGAAGCGTCTTTGCTGGAAGTTTTCTACGAATTCATGTTCTTTGTCTTTGGTTTCTAATTCTTTCTTGGGCATCGCTATCCCTCGATATTGAATGGGAGTTGTATTAAAATCTTTCTTCTCTTTAAACTTTTTTTAATTTTGTATTGGTTATCGTTGTTTTTGTTCTAATAATAGTGGTGAGATTTGTACTAGGGGGTTGTGATGATTTTTATGCGGGTTCCTGTTATTGTGTCTATTTTTTGCTCTAGTTTTTGGATATAGGTGTCTATTCTGTTTATGCTTTTTTGGTAGTCGGTTTCAACTCTGTAGATTGCGGTATTTATGTCTTCTTTTTTTTGGTCTAGTTCTACTACTGCGGTCTCGAGGTGTTTCTGTTTTTGTGTTAGTCCCTTCTCGCTTATTTGGATTTTAAGTGTGGCTCTTTCGGAGGCTAATTTTAAGTATTTCTTTTTTAGGGGGGTTAGAACGTCTTTCTCGCAGATTTTGCTGATTTGATCCTTTGCTTTTTTGCGTCTGCTGCCTTTGAGTCCTAGCATCTCCTCTGCTAAGACATCATTTAGCCGTGTTAACAGAGATTTGATTTGGGAACAATTGTCGTCCTCTGAGAGGAATGAGGCTAGGGGGTTGTCTAGGTAATTTCTTAATATTCTTAGATGCTCGCTGCTTATTTGGACTGTGCCATCGCTGACTAGCTTGTCTAGTTTTCTAAAGGGTTTCTCGAAGAAGCGTAGCTCTCTTAGTATGGCTTCTTCGACTGATTTTAATTCTTTTTCCACATCTGTGATGTCTCTTACCAGAGTTTTTTCTTTGAGTTCCTTTAGTTCACTATGCTTTTCTTGTTTGGCTTCCTCATATTTGTTGAGGTTTTTTGACAGTTCTTTTTTCTGTTTGATAAGTTCATTTGCGATTTCTTGTTCCTTTCTTATTTCTTCCATCGCACTGGAAATTGATTCGTAGTCTTTAATTTTGGAATATTTTTTAGTTAATATTTCTTGCAGGTCTTGAAACTCTTTTGCTAACCTTTTCAGGTAGAGGTCTATTTCAGTGATTTCTGCCTTGTACCAGGGGGCCATTTTTGGTACCCATCTTCGTCCATATTCGCCAATTGACTTTAGGGTTCTTTCTAAATCGTTTTTTAAAGCTTCTAAATTATTGTATGTTATCTCGTGTGGGATTGGAAAATTTTCAACCGCGGGAACAGATTTTTCTACGAAACGGTCGGCAGATTTCATGGCGAGTTCGCTTACTCCCCTCTCCTCTTTGTTTCCTAAGCGTTGAAGGACATCCTTCAGGTCGCTCACGAGCTGACCTATTCTGTCACAAGATCTCTGTCCGTCTCGTCTAAATGATTCCAATTTTTTTCCAAAATTACTCCCTAACCAATCAGGTAAATTCTCTAATTGCACCTCTTCCATTAAGAAATCCTCCAGTCACCCAATAGATCACGTAGTTACTCAGAATGATGACAGTAATTTGATAAAACGTATCTACCTTATTAATTGAACTATTTTATCATTGATATTTTTATCATTAGTATTTGTTTTATAAATTTAACATTAGTTATCAGTAACTAGATTAACAAGTGTTTTTATTTTTTAGCTTTGCTATACCTAAACTTATGTGAGAATTTATACTCGACCTTTACATGTTTTGAAGGTTTTATGTGGTTTAAATTCTTCAAACCAAATAGTTTGGGCAGTGTCGACATCGTCGTAAAGAAGGATATAGTCGAGGTATTTTAGATGCTGTTTTATGCAAAGCTTGACGATGTTGTCAGGAATTTTATCGGTGCCCTTTGATGCAAATAGTGTCTTTAGAACTTCTAGAGGGGGTTTCCAGTAACTCTCTAAACAAATAACCTTAACCTCGTATTTAGAGCGGAGTCTTCTCTTGAGATTTTTTACAAAGCCGGCACAGATTATAACAGATTTCTCGTGATTCATACCTTTTTCAAGAATAGTTTCAACTATCTTTTCTTCTAATAGTTTTCCAGTCTCTAACTCTTCGCGGAGTAGGATACGCCATTCATCTGCATCTAACTTTCCTGTTGCGCGCGATTTAAATTCTAGTAGAAGCTGACGTTCGGTAAAGCCTCTCAATCGTATATGGTGTTGAAGGTCTTCAAAGCAATAAATGTCGAAGTCATGGTTATGTTTGATTGAAGGTAATTTATCGATAATAGGCCCTAGTTTATATCTTAAAGAGTTTGCAAAGGGTGTTGATAAACCGGTCAGAGTTATATAGTCACTCCAAAATTCTTCCTCACTGATATCTCCCCCGCAGTAAAGATTCAAACTTTCACCAAGTTCCTCTGGAAAACTCAGAAAAACGGCGTCAAAGTCCAGATTCTCTAGCAAAAGACTAGCACGCTCACTCGACGATTTGAATCTAGAGGCCACTATCAGAGTGGTGCATGGCATAGTTCACACCATCAATATCTCGTCGGAGATTTAAGGGAGGGCTGTTTTATGAGGGGGCATCGATTTTTATAAATAAGCTATGGTTTCAAGGGATTTACAATTTTTCGTTGGAAAAACAGTTTTTAAAAGCCTAGTAGCCTTTCCACTTCCTTTAATATTTTAGGAAGTATTTCTCCCGCTTTTCCTTCAATGAGATAATCAGAAACGATACCGGTAAGTGGTGTTGGTTCAGCGTTTATTTCAATAACTTTGGCGCCCTTTTTATAATCCATTACTCTCCGCGGTTGGTAAAGTCCAAAGAAACTTGCGTGGTATCCATCGCGTTCCTTAGCTATTCTCGGTAATTCGGCAGCGGGATAGACTACAGCAGAGGTGCCTACGACTATCATTAGGTCACAGTTTCTAGCCTCTTCCAGCGACCTGTCCAGAGCATATCTTGGGATTGGTTCTTCAAATAAGACTGCGTCGGGTTTTAGTATTCCCTTGCATTTGTCGCATCTGGGCGGTAGTTCTCCGTTACTCGCTTTTTCCATTGCCAAATCGTGAGGAAAGCGTTCTCCACAAGCGATGCACACAACCCTACGAAGGTTCCCATGAAACTCTATGACTTCAGTGTTTCCTGCAACTTGATGTAAACCATCCACATTTTGAGTTATAACGCATCTTAACTTGCCCAGTTCTTCTAACCTTGCAAGTGCTAAATGTGCAAGGTTTGGCTTCGGTTCTAGAGATAGAAGTAACTCGCCTAGTTCAAGAGACATTTTCCAGTACTTTGCCGGATCCTGAAGGAATTTTGAATAGGTAAAATCATCAGGGTCGTACTTTGTCCATAGACCATCTGTGCCCCTGAAATCAGGAATGCCACTCTCGGTAGAGATCCCGGCTCCGGTCAGAGCAACAATTTTTTCTGCACCCACAATGTCCTTTGCAGCCTTTTTGATTTCTTCTTCGGTATACAATTCTCTCCGCTCCATGAATAAAAATTATGATTTGTTTGAGGTATAATAATTTCATCATTTCTTAAAAATGTGTCCAAAAAAGATTGACAAACAAAAAAACCCAACTATTAAATAGGAAATTTAATAGAATCAGGTGAACTTATGGAAAAAGAAATTCAATTTTTATAAGGGGGGAACAGAATTGGAAGAATTTTTGGTTTAAAAAAAGCATTCACGAAAGATTTAAATGATTCACCAAATCATCTGTCCAAACATAAACTCATACTCGTACTCATGAAAGAAAATTAAGTTTTTACTCCACTTCCTCTAAAAATAACCATGCCGAGCAAACCAATGCCATGAACCATTTGGTAAGCAGTAATTTCTCGCCTTGAAATAATAGTAAAGACGAAGATTAAAAAATAGCTGTGTGGACCGTTATAAAGAGTGAAATTTTAATTTGAGTGAAGAGTCTAGCAAGGCACCTAATTCAATCTAAAATTAGGAGGACATGCCACCTACCTAATATTAGGTAATGAGGAAACCGTATGCCGACTGAGGAAAATCTAATAGATGTTAACGGATTCAAGATTTGTCTTGCCAGTCAATCATTTTACCCATACGTAGGCGGGGTTTCGTATTATCTTTATTACCTTTCTCAAGAATTTTTGAGGAGAAAATGTGAGGTTTATGAGGTGCATCTAGGTAAACCCTCTATGCCCTCTGAAGAGGTGGTGGAGGGTGTGAAGGTATATAGAGTTGGGGTGGGTGGTAAAAGGGAGGATTGGAATCGCTACTCTTTTTTTAAGGAAAGACTTTATGAACAAATCCATGGATTGAGAGCAGAAGGAAAATGGAGCAGAGAGGGGTATGAAGAGTTCGTTAAATTCAATAAAGCGGTAGCTTCAAAGATTATGCAGCTTTGTTCTGATAAAAAAATAAATGTAGTTAACCCGCATGATTGGCAACTCCATCTGACACCTGATTATTTAGACTTTTCGCTTCCCGTAGTTTATACGTGGCACGTGCCATTCACTAGTAAGATGGGAGATGATTTAGGGAAACAGGCAGCAGCTCGATTGAAGGAGTGTGATAAAGTAGTTTTTTCCATTTATGAGTATCTAAACCATGCAAAATCTTTAGGCGTACCCGAAGAAAAACTGGTTTGTATTCACCCATTTGTTGACCCGAGTAGATTTGACCTAGACGAAAAGGAAGGTTATAAATACAAAAAGGAGAAAGGAATCCCCTTAGAGTCAGAGATAGTACTATGCGTTGCCAGAATAGATCCAGTAAAAAGCCATGAAGAGCTTTTAAAGGCGTTTTCCATAATTAAAAAAGAACGCCAAAATGCCAAACTTGTTTGTGTAGGAAACGGGTCTATAAGTAATGATGTTCTAGGGATTAGAGCGCAAAGAAAGGCAAAGATTCTGAAATTGATGAAAGAATTAGACTTGGAAAGTGATACAATTTTTCTGGGGCATGTTCCTCACATGGATATCCCTAGGATTTATAGAATGGCAGACGTAGTTGTTCTTCCTTCTAAGATGGAAGGGTTCGGGTTGTCACTCACCGAAGCTATGGCTGCGGAAAAACCCGTTGTCGCATATGATGTAGGGGGAGTAGGTATACAGATTGAACATGGTTTCAATGGATTCCTAATAGAAAAAGGAGATTTTATAGAATTAGCAGAAAAAACTTGTGAATTACTCTCTGACAAGGAACTTAAGAAGATAATGGGCGAGAGAGCAAAACAAGTTGTCGAGGAGAAGTTTAACGTAAGAAAAGCGGCGGAGAAGTATCTGAGATTATACCAAGAGGTTATTAACGGGAGGTAGAAAAGGTGAGAATATGTCTTCTAAGCTACAGAGGAAACATGTACTGCGGCGGGCAGGGAGTGTATCTTTACAACCTCTCAAGAGCACTAGCTGAACTGGGGAACGAGGTCCATGTGATAGTGGGTCCACCTTATCCCTACAAAATGTATTGGGCTACAATGCACAAAATCAAAACTCCTAGATTTAATGAACTTAACGGAGATAGAATAACCTCAGAAAACCTATCCCCCTTAACATTTTACGAGTATACGGCCGCCAAATTCGGAAACTTTCCTGAGATACTTGGTTTCAGCATTCGAGCATTCTTCAAGGTAAAAGAATTAATTAAGGATCATCAGTTTGACATTATTCACGACAACCAATGTATAGGTTATGGACTACTTTTAATGAAAGCCCTACACATTCCATTAGTCGCTACAATACATCACCCCCTACCAATTGATAGACAAATCGCAATGTATCTGTCTGAAGATGCGAAGACGAAGATAAAACAGATACTATTCTATCCACAATTTATGCAGAAGATAGTAGCAAAGAAAATTGACAGAATAATAACAGTCTCAGAGTTTTCGGCAAACGAGATAGTTAAGCACTTCAAGGTAGCCAGAGACAGAATAAGTGTTGTACACAACGGCGTAGATACAGAATTATTCCATATAAGAGAAAAATTAAATAAAAACTCTGACGGCGACTATTACAATATAACTTTTGTGGGAAACTGTGAGAATCGTGTTAAGGGCCTACTGCTTCTTCTTAAAACTATGAGATATCTTAAAGATAATTCAGGAATGAAGATTAAGTTAACCATAGTCGATAAGTGGAAGGAAGAGGGAATCGCCCCCCCACTCATAAAAAGATACGGCTTAGAAGACGATATAAAATTCACGGGATTTCTAACCTTCGAAGAATTATCGAAACAGTACGCAACAACAGATCTAATAATAATTCCCTCACTTTTCGAAGGATTCTGCTTCCCATCTGTTGAAGCAATGGCCTGCGGAACCCCAGTAGTGGCATTTAAAGTGGGAGCACTCCCCCAAGTTATGGAGGACGGAAAGACAGGAATACTGGTGGAGCCCGGTGATTGGAAAGCTATGGCAAAGGCTGTAGCAAAAATCCTAAAGAACAAGGAACTCAGAGACAGCATGGGAAAAAGAGGCAGAGAAAGAGTAGAGAAGCTCTTCACCTGGAAAAACGCCGCGGAACAGGTTATAGAAATTTATAGGGAGGCTATAAATGCTCACCGTTAAATTAAATCTTTTACAAATCTTGGAGAAAGATGTAATTCTAGATGCGGGGTGTGGCACCGGTCGGCATACCATGGAAGCCAGTAAGTGGCACGATTCCAAATTCGTAGCAGTCGATAGATTACTAACTGAGTTAAAAAGACTGAAATATGTCCTTGACCTAATGGCAGTAAAGGATGAATTAAAGGGAAACGTGGTTCTAATTGTGGGAGATGTTCTTCAGCTTCCCTTCAAAGATGAAGCCTTTACAAAAATAATCTGCACTGAAGTTTTAGAACACCTGTACAAGGACAGAGAGGGAATAAAGGAACTGGTAAGAGTTCTGAAAAACAATGAGGAAATGGCAGTTAGTGTTCCAACACCCTACACCGAACATCTATTTGGCAACCTTTCATATGACTACTTCAGAACCCCCGGCGGCCATGTAAGGATTTATAACGAAAGAGAGTTGTTACAAAAACTACGAAAAGGCGGTTTGAAAATATTATACGTCTGTCACGAACACGCTTTCCATTCTATTTTCTGGATGCTAAAATGCCTATGCGGCCTGAAAAATCAAAAGGCTTTAATCCCTGCTTTCTGGGAACAAATACTAATATTCTCCATGCGGATTAAACTACTTAAAAAAATCGAAAACTTCTGGAACAATCTCTTCCCAAAAAGCATAGTAATCTATACAAGAAAGGAAAATTAATTAAATAAAAAACTTGACCAGAAAAATTACGTTTGTAAATTTTACACTAATTTAGATTTGAGGCTAACCATTACATCAAGAACAATTATTTTTTGAGAGGGCGATGAAACCGCAATGGAACCATCTAAAAATAAAAAAATCCGAGACAAAAACTTTTGGAACATCTGGTTTAAAGTGGTGCATAAAAGTTACACACCGCACAGCCACATTTTTCAACAAATCCTCAATCAACTCAATTACAATATAAAAGGATTAAAATTTTTAGAGATTGGTGCAGGAACAGGGAGAGACAGTTGGCTTCTAGCAAAATATGGAGCGCAATCCTACGCCCTAGATTATGCCACAACAAAAATAATCAAAAAAAAGTTCTATTCGGATAATCTACCATTACTCTGTATCCAAGCTGATGGGGAAAATCTACCATTCAAAGATAAATTCTTTGATCTTGTATTTTCTCAGGGTCTAATTGAACACTTCCGAGATCCCGAAAAACTGATTATGGAACAAATCCGTGTGCTGAAAAATGAAGGATATATGATAATTGATGCGCCTCAAACATATTCGCTGTATAACATATACAAAACCGCTTTAATTTATCTTGACAATTGGCCCATGGTTTGGGAAAGAAGCTACTCTGCTCAAGACATGAAAAAAATCAGTAAGAAATACGCCCTCAAACTAGTAAAGCTCACGGGATGGGATGTCTGGCCTCTATTTATCCGAAACTTGCACAAAGCAGAAATTGGGAAAAGGAAAGTCTTCCCCAAAAAACTGAAACAACTAATAGAAACGCAGTGGAAGAGGTTTGAAAACACAAAACCCGCAGCATACATGGCAATGAACATAACGGCTATATTTCAAAAAGTATGAACCTAAACCATAAAACACCACGGCAATTTTAATACCCCTCGATTCCAATTGAATAATTAGTTTGATTTAGCGCAAGGTGTTGAAATTTGGGTAGTATTAAAAAATTTTTCAAGCCTAATATCAATGAAGCACAGGTTTACAGCCCGGGAGGAATTTTGAGGCTTCTTTACCAGCAACGCCAAGACTGGGTAAGAATGATGTCTAACGAAAGCCCTTTTGAACCTTCTCCCCGAGTCTTGGAGGCAGTCGAAGAAGCTGTTCACAAAGCAAATTGGTATTACGATTCAGATTTTGTAGAACTCAGAGAAGCTATAGCGGATTACATAGGATTTGAGAAGGAGAGAATTCTTGTTGGGAATGGAAGTACAGAACTTATAGATATGATCTTTAGGGGATTCTTAAACTCAGGTGACCAGGTAATTCTCTCAGACCCTACATATCCACTTTACTCAATAAGAATACAGGTTGCAGACGGGAAAAGCGTTATAGTTCCTAAAATCCTGCCAGATTATCATTGGGATATTGAAAGAATAATCGAAGCCACAACGCCACGAACTAAACTCATCGTCGTGGTCAGTCCCGACAATCCTGTAGGTAACACAATATCGGAAAATGAGATGAGGAGGCTTCTTGAACAAGATGTTCTCGTTGTCTTAGACGAAGCCTACGGCGAATTCACTGATAAAACATTAACACATCTTGCTAAAGAATACGATAACATTATAGTTCTAAGAACACTTTCAAAGGCTTTTGGTCTGGCAGCGCTGCGAATCGGATACACGATAGCCGAACAGGAAGTGATAAAGTACCTTGAGAAGATAAAAATTCCCTTCAACGTAAACTACATCGCAGTTCAAGCAGCCTTAGCCGCACTTAGCGATAAAGAGTATCTAGAAAAGGTGAAAAAAGAGATAGCAAAGGGCAGAGAGTACCTTTACAGAGAAATCTCGGCTATAGATGGGCTGGAAACATTTCCCTCACAAGCAAACTTCGTTTTAGTAAAAATCACAAAACCAAACGTTACGGGAACAGACCTAGAATGGAAGCTCGCAGATAAACAAATACTCACAAGGAAATATACCGGTAAAGCAGGTCTTGTAGGAGAGTATGTACGTATAACGGTTTGTAGCATGGATAAAAACCGCAAGTGCGTAAAAGCACTTCAAGAAATAATGAGAGAATAAAAACCCTCACAGTTTGGAGAAGTAACTCTAATTATAAGAAGAACGTAAAACTCGCAATACTTGCCTAACAAAAATGGAATAGTAGGGGTATTATTTTCCAGAGAATCGCCGCAAAATTTGCCCATACTGAGCTAAATGGGCAAGAGCTTTTGCGCCTCTTTCGGGAGTGGGGTATACCGGTATTCCACCTTTTCCTAGTTTAGCTATATCTTCATCCACCAAATTCTTAGGTCCGTTTAGCACCACTACGATTGGCTTTCCATATTCTTTACTGAACTCGATAAGTTCCTCAGAGGGAAATCCCATCATTGGGAAGTATAATTGGAAGTAGATAAGAGCATCAATATTTTCATCCTCAAGAGCCAACCTCGAGGCCTCCACTCTTCCCCACGGAAGGGAAGCGAAGGCTAAGTCAACGGGATTTGTTCTAATGGTGTATGGGGGCAGAAGCTCCTCAAACTTTTTATTAGTCTTCTCAGTAAACGGGGGCATGATCAGTCCGTTCATAGCGCATACATCACACAAAACTAAGCCGGCTCCTGCTTGCTGGGTGAGCACAGCAACTCTATTGCCAGCGGGAGCAGGTTGAAATGCTAGCGCTTTAGCTGCGTCCAAAAGCTCGATTGGATTATCAACAGGGATAACGCCTGCTTGTTTAAACATAGTACTATACAGCTTATAATCTCCGGCCAGTGAACCAGTGTGCGAGTAGGCAGCCTTATTTATATCCGTTCGTCCCACTTTGTAAGCGACTATAGGTTTCTCTTTTACCACTTTCTTGGCGATTTCCATAAATGACCTCGCATCGTTGAGTCCTTCTATGTGTATAGCTATCACGTCAGTCTCATCATCATATAATAAGTACTCCAAAATTTCTGGAAAATCAACGTTAACTCGATTACCTAGACTCGCTATTTTGCTTATGCCAATGTTCTCATCCAAAGCCATATTGCCTAATATTGAGGAAATCCCGCCGCTCTGACAGAAAACAGCTATATTACCCTTCTTCAAACAGCCGAATAATGGATTAAATGAAGCATTTAAGCCTCTGTGGGTATTTGCAAAACCAATTGTGTTAGGACCAATTATCTTGATTCCCGCATCGTTTGCGATTGACGCCATCTCTTTCTGTAGTTTTTCACCTTCAGCACCAATCTCTTTGAAAAGAGCAGTGATTATTGAAGCTCCCTTTACCCCCTTCCGGGCGCATTCTCTCAAAACACCAAGTATCATCCCAGCCGGAACAACTATAACTGCTAAATCAACATTCTCTGGAATGTCGCTGATTGAAGGGTACACCTTTCTTCCTTCTAGCTCCTTGAAACGGGGGTTAACTAGAAACACTTTACCATCATAGTTTAACATAGAATACATGGCATAAAAGCCGAGTTTTGTGAAGTCAGAAGTTGCACCAATCACAGCTACCGAATCGGCATAAAAAAGCTTCCTGAATTCTTCAACGATTCTATTCTTCATGCCATCAAGCTCCCACTTTTAAACCCATAATTATTAATTTCATTGTAGTGCGCCATCGGAGCCAAAGTAACGGACATATATTTTCTTTCAAGTTACTTTATAATTAAGAATACTAGCGTTTAATACGTGGTTAACAACTTACACTCCAAAAAAGACTTGTTCTAACTTTTTTATCTTTCTCAAAGATTTTTCGAAAAATCTGAAAGAGTAGGATATACAAATCTGCGGATTTCAGAAAAGCTTGGAAATATTTTTATAACAATATTTTTTAAATTTAAAATTAAATTTTACGAAAAGGGAACTTAATTAATGGGTGCGGAATATCTGGTCGACTGTTTTGTTGTTGAAGACTCCAAGAAAAAGGAATGTAATATAAAGTACTAATTGCTACAGTTGATGATTAAATGTCATCACAGGTAGTAAAGCACGACAAACAATTAAGCATAATCGTATAAAAAGTGTTATTTTTCCCAATAGCTTTCCTTGTCTCTTGAAATCCACTCAAATCCATAAGTTTTTAGTACCTCGTTTACTACCCCCCAAACCTCTTTTCCCAAGAATGTTTTGGGTTTAATTATAATTTTATCCTTTGCTAATTCGAAATTCAGCATGAGCTGATACTCGCTAAGCTCCTCCTTTACCGCTTCTAAAATTAGATCCTTTTTCTCGCCGGAATCGATGATCTTCTTTATTCTCTCTTTCTGAATATGATTAACATAGTCCTCCCATATGTATACTGGCGGTGAAGAAGTTAGCAGAGCTGCTATTAGCTGCGCTTCATCTTTTATTCCAGGTTTGGGTTCCTTGAAAACCTCACGTATAGCCTTTCGAGCTATTTTAATGAGGCTTACATATCTTTGCGCTGCAAAGCTAACAAATTCCTTATCTTCATAATCCATACGCATCACCTCTCCTTTTATGAAAATTGTACCCTAGATTAATCTGTTTTACTAGTTTATTATTTTTTTACTATAATTTTGTTTTTCAATTTTGTTTCATAAATTATTTACCAAATTTCTCATAAAAATTCAATAAGTTTATTAACATCAAATAAAAAATAAAAAAATGCATTCGGGAAAAACTTGATGAAAAGACGTAGAAGAGTATAGCCTCTGCGTCATTGGCGCGGATGCGCTGCTTTCTCATCTGGGGCATTTCGGCAATGTATATTTTTTCAATCCCGGTTAGTGCGCAAGACTCTTAGTATTCTGTACCTCTCTTTGCCAGTTAGAAAGCCCCATTAACTCATAGTAAAGTCTTCTGCTTTTACGGTCTTCCGACCATTTTTTTGAGCGTTTGCAATGCCATTTTCTATAAGTTTTTGCACATAGTTGTTAATAACGTCAAAAGCATCGGAAGCGCAAAACATTCCCTTTTTGTTTACTTCTTCCTTTACAGCCTTTTTTACTACGAAATCAGCCATAAGCCCACCTCAGAATTGGGTATTTTTTATATTATAAACAAATTTTTAAATGCGCACCACTTACTCATATATATAAATAGATGTATAGTATAAATATTTTACGCTATTATTTCTATATTAAAAATAATTCTATTAATATAAAATAACACAATATTTTACAAAATCACTTATATCAAAATCAAATACATTCACTTAGCTTGAGGGGCTCGAAAGTTATTTTTTATCTACTTCTTATACCGAAAGTCTTCCCGCTCTAATTACTAAATTTTAGTATTTTTTTATAATTATTAACTTTATTTAATTTTATGGCGGGCTATCAAAAAAGTAAACTCTAAAGGTAATAGAACTATTCTTTAGGATAGAATTTTCTCCGGTTGGAGGCATTATGTTTCATGTAAAGCGAATTGAAAAACTAGAACATTTCGAAAAATGTAGTGATCTAGAGAAGCTCATCTGGGGAACGGAGGAATCAACCCCAACACCTTTACTTATTGCACTTCAACATAATGGTGGGTTGCTACTTGGCGCATTTGATGATGATGAAAACCTAGTTGGGTTCTGTCTTGGATTTACGGGGCGTAAAGATGAGCAGTTGTACTTCTACTCTCATCAAACGGGGGTTTTGCCTGAACTTCAGAACTCGGGTGTGGGCTATCAGTTGAAGATGAAACAGCGAGAGTGTGCAATCGGAATGGGTTTTAACCTGATGAATTGGACTTTTGATCCCTTGCAGGGATTGAATGGAAACTTTAACCTTAGAAAGTTGGGTGTGGTCTGCCGAACATATATCCCCAACTACTACGGTGTTATGAGAGATGAGTTAAACGCAGGAATGCCAACCGACCGATTCACTGTGGAATGGTGGTTAAAATCTAAACGTGTGGTAGACAGAGAACATGGCAAGGCTGCAAACCTCTATTTAAAACAGCTTTTATCAAAAGGAGCAGAGTTCGCAAATGAGACTGAAATATTCAAAAAAGGAATTAGAAGAGTCGCGAAAACCAATCTTAATCTAAATTCAAATATTATACTCATCGAAATCCCGGAAAGTATTAGAAAGGTCAAAGAGACCAGTATGGCTTTGGCTATAGAATGGTGCGAAAAAATCAGACCCATATTTTTAAACTATTTCAACAAAGGATACGTTGCTAGTGATTTCATTTCAGAAATAATTGAAGGTGAAAGACGTAACTTCTATCTGCTTTTGAAGAATCACTTATTGGAAGACGAAATAAAAGAAGTTAAAATATCTTTTAACAGGTAGAGACTAATGTTTATCGACGAGGTTGAACTCAGAGAAATACAAATGGAGTACATTTCTCCTTTCGAAACAAGTCTAGGAAGAGAATACTATAAAAGGGCGATAATTGTCAAAATTGAGGCGCAAGGGTCTGAGGGATTCGGTGAGTGTGTAGCAGAGGAGAGCCCATGGTACTCGTATGAAACTATTGAAACTGCTTGGCATGTTTTATCCCAGTTTATGATTCCAATAATTCTAAAAAAGGATGTGGAGAGCCCTGGAGCCTTCTTGTCTACGCTGAGCCGGATTCGGGGCCATAACATGGCACACGCGGCAATAGAAGAAGCCTTTATTGATGCCTATGCAGAAACTAGAAAAACTCCTCTCTCAAAATTACTCGGCGGAGTGAGAAACAGAATTGAGAGCGGAGTAAGCATAGGGATTCAGGAGAGCGTTGAAAAACTACTAAAAAACATAGAAAATTACATGGATCAAGGCTATCGTAGGATAAAGATAAAGATAAAGCCGCAATGGGACCTTGAGGTAGTGGAAAAAGTGAGAGAAGCCTATCCCGAAATAAGTCTAATGGTGGATGCTAACGGTGCTTACACAATCAAGGATTCAAAAAATCTCCAAGAACTTGACAAATATAACCTTCTAATGATAGAGCAGCCCCTAGATTATGATGACTTGGTCGACCATGCCGAACTCCAGAGCAAAATGAAAACCCCCATCTGTCTCGATGAAAGCATTCCCAATCTAAGCAGTGCCCAAACGGCACTCAAACTAGGTAGCTGCAGAATAATCAACATAAAGGTTGGTAGAGTTGGAGGATTGCAAAAAGCAAAGAGAATACACGATTACTGCCAGGAAAAAGGGGTACCCGTTTGGTGCGGAGGAATGCTTGAAACCGGAATCGGTCGTGCAATAAACGTAGCAATAGCAAGTCTACCCAACTACAAATTACCCAACGATATATCAGCCAGCAATCGGTACTACTCCGAAGACTTGGTGGAACCACCATTTCAGCTTAACCGCGATGGAAGCATAACAGTCCCCCAAAAACTAGGGATAGGAGTAGAAGTAGTAAAAGACCGCCTAGAAAAAGTAACGAAAAAAAAGAGGGTCTTCACCTAGAAGCCTCTAGATCATACTTTCAAAGCTAGGTTTAGTTAAGCAACTTTGGTACGAGGGGTATCTGGAGAAATTTTTGGCAAATTTTTATTCATAACACAACGCATCCCCGGCTCCATATATAATGATAAACCGCATTCATTACATCTAGTACACTTCACTATGGAATCGAATTCTCCTGCCTTGGACTTGTTTACAAGTTCAGGGTCCGCGATTTGCGCCCGTCCCATGGCTACCATATCCGCCTTCCCCTCTTCGAGTATCTTCTCAGCGGTTCTAAGGTCGTAAATTGCTCCCACTGTGATGATTGGTACGTCGACCCGCTCTTTGATAACCTCAGCCAAGTGAACATTAACACACTCACCGAGATTCCTCGTTGGAGAAATGTAGTCAATGTTCTCGAATCTTCCACTGGAAACATGCAAAACATCGATACCAGCGTCAACTAAAATCGGGGCTAGCTTCTTTGATTCCTCCAAAGTCAAATCACCCTCAACACGGCCATCGGCGCTAATCCTAAAGCATAGAGGAAAATCCTCCCCAACACTCTCCCTAGTCTTCATAATTACGTTCACGGCAAACCTAGCCTGATTCTCTAGATTACCACCGTAATCATCGGTTCTCCTATTTGAGAAAGGTGACAGAAACTCATGGAGTAGGTAGCCATGACAGCCATGAAACTCGATAAACTCCGCCCCCGCCTTCTTAGCCCTAATCGCCGCAGCCGCAAATGCATCCTCAATCTCCTCAATCTCCCCCAGACTCAACTCCCTAGGCTTCGCCAACTCCATAACCAACCCTTGACCCTCACTTTTTAAGGTGCAGGGGATGGGTGAGGGAGCTACGGGCTCAAAGCTGGGCATCCAAGCCTGGCGCCCTGCGTGGGAAAGCTGTATCCCTGGCACGGAGCCGTTTTTCTTTATAACCGCGAAAAGCTTGCTCAAACCGTCTATGTATCGATCATCATAAACGTTCAAAACATTTGGAAAACCGCGTCCATTCTTCATTACGGCGCTAGCTCCTACTATGGTGAGTCCTGGCCCGCCTCTAGAGATTCTACTATAATAATTTAATTCCATAGTTGTTACGAATCCGTCTGCTGTTCCGAAGTCGGTATCCGTTGGTGGAAAAACGATCCGGTTGGAGATTTTTACACTCTTTATTACAAGGGGTGTGAAAACCTTCTCCAAACCACTCAAAACTTCTTACCTCCTTTTCAAAAAGGGCGGTAATTATTCTAATAAATTTTTAGTTTTTGAGTACACTGCTTAAAAGGCTCTAAGAAGAGTTTTGGCTGCTTTAACTTTTAGTTTTGACAAATTCCTTAACTTTTGCAGGGTCTACTGGATTTTCCGTGATTCCGTTTTTCTTGAGATGGGTGCCGATTATTACTCCATCGCATATGGTAAGATACTTTGGAAGATTATTCTTATTAACACCGCTTCCAGCTAAAACTTTTGATTGGGGAATTTTTTCTTTGATTTTTCTGATTTTGTTTATATCCGCTTCCATACCTGTACTTTCCCCCGTTACTATTAACGCGTCTGCCAGGGAGCGATTTAGAAGCTCATAAGCCTCTAGTTCTATTGGTCGTTCCTCTAACCTTATAGCGTGTTTAACATGAACATCAGCAAATAGTTTAACATCTTTCGCACCCAGGGCTTTTCTGAAACGCAGTACCTTATAAGCCTGGGATTCAATCAAGCCCTGATCGGTTATCACAGCACCGCTGAGTACGTTTACCCTCACGAATTTCCCGCCGACCGCGTAAGCGATTGAAAGCGCTGCAAAAGCATCATTTCGCAAAACGTTTACTCCCAGAGGTAAATCGATTTTTTCGATTAGCCGAGTGGCAATATAAACCATTGGTGCCACCGTTTCGGGACCCACTCTGTTGGAATAAAAGGGAGCGTCACCATAGTTTTCAATGATTATTCCATCCATCCCTCCCGTTGAATAAGCCTCCGCGTCCTTCAGTGCTCTTTCATAAATTTCCTTAAGAGAAAGCTCATGCCGCGGAGAACCCGGAAGAGGCGGAAGATGTACCACTCCGATCAGAGGTTTATCACACTTGAAAGTATCCCACACAAAAACACCCTCAAACATATTATTTAACCCGTTTTGGATTTAGTTTTGACAATATAAGCATTTAAGTTATATTAATAAAGAGTTGAGGTCTCTAAAGTTATCGATATGTTTAAACTTTATGTTCCCCCAAACAGATTAGAAAAAAAGAAATTCTCATAAAAAATGAGAGGTGTGGATTTTGTCTATTAAAATTGAGGATATCATGGTTAAGGATGTTTTGACTGTTGATGTTTCTGAGAGCGTATTAAAAGCCACCAAAAAAATGAATGATAGAAAGGTCGGCAGCATAGTTGCAGTTGATAGAGGAAAACCTGTCGGAATTCTCACTGAGAGAGATATACTAAGCAAAATTGTTGTAGAAAAAAGAGACGCGGAAAAGACCATGGTTAAAGAAGTAATGTCCACCCCACTCATTTCCGGCAAACCAGAAATGAGCCTTGAAGACATTATAAAGACCATGCTTTTGAAAAGAGTGAAAAAATTACCGATTCTGAAAGATGGAAAACTCGTTGGTATAATAACCCTCTTCGACATCGTCAGATGGAGCCCAATTGCAGCCAATCTTCTCAGAGAAACATGCGAAACACAAGAAGTGCCCCAGAGCATTAAAAAATACGTGATACCCATAGATTGAAAAGGAGTTCAAGTTAACTACCCCCAGCTTTCGCATGGAGTTTTCTTGCAGAGAGAAGATAAAAAAATATTTATTAATAGGGTTTAATTTAGTGAAATTACTCTGTATCAAGCTGAACTAATAGATATACAGGTATTCACTGAGAGTGCTATTTATGAGAGAGAAATGGAAGAAAAAGCGACTACGAAGGCAGAAACGGAAAAGACGGAAGAGAAAGTAGCTAATCTATAATATAAAGAAATGTTTATTTAAATATGATATTATAACTAAGTTACTTATTCATAAAATGAAGAAAAGTAACTATTGGTTTCTCAAAATTTGTTAATCAAATTCATACATTTTGAAATATTCTTTCAGCTCTTAGGATGACAAAAATCAAAAAAACAGTAAGTCGAATATAATAACCTGAAAAAAAAGGGGATTGGGGGGTAGTTAATTGGCTTATCATTTAAGAAATTAAAAGACGTTCAGCCAACTATTTCTGGTTCTATCTCTGTTTTTGGGAGAACCTCATTACCACTTTCCTTTATCCATACAGGTCTCTCCAGCCGCATTCCTCCAACACCGGGCTTATTTAGAACCACCGCCGCAATCTCAACCATGTTCGGTTCTAGTTCCATCTCGTTCCAAGGCTCCATGTCCACAATTATGGGGTAGGACTCATTACCAACCCCTCCGATTCCATGTCCAAATGCAAAGAGTATGTCGTTTTCATAACCATGCCTTTTTGCAATGTTTAGGAGGTTGGCTGCGATTTGGCCCCGATTTGCTCCTGGATGCATTGCATCGATTAGAGCGTAACAGATTTCCACATATGCGTCTGCGAGTTTTTTCTGTTCTCTTGTCGGTTGATTTACAAAGTAGTTGTGTGATAGGTCACCGTAATATAGCTGATACATTGCGTGCAAATCAACTAGTACATTGTCTCCGGGTTGGATTATTTTTGTGGTAGCGGGTGTGCAACCGCCCATGGCGTAAGCGGTTCTATAGCCAGATGCGATTTCTTGCCCACCAGTGAGTGTCCAGGCCCAGTCACTACCCGCTTTCCTCATGGCGTACTCAGCTATCCCCGCCACTTCTGTCTCCGTCATACCCACGCAGAGTTCATCTTTTACTGCCTTTTGCCCCACATCAGTTATTTCAGAAGCTCTTCTTAAAAGTTTTATTTCCTCTGGTTCTTTAATACTTGTTATATAGTCTATTAGGGGCGTGGCGTTCTTGAATTCTGCTTCGGGTAAAAGGTTCTTTAGTTTATCGTATTCGGCTGCTAGTATGTGTCCAGATGCTAGTATCATTTCTTGCCCATACTCTACGCCTATTCTTCCCTTATCATATCCAAGTTTCTTAATAGATTCGACGATCTGGGGCTCAAAATACATTCCTTCGGCGGGTCCCCAAATATTAACTTTTTTAATCCAACTATCATCCTTCACTCTCTCCACATCGAGTAGTAAAGTAAAAATTTCAGGCGCCCCATCTAAGGGAATGATTATAGCAGATCGCCAAGGTATAAATGCACCGGAGAAATATCCCAATGACCTCAAACGGGTCCCGATTATGACATCTATTTTTTCTTCTTCCATTTTCGCCCTTATTTTTTTTAACCTGCCCTCGAAATTTATACTAACTGGTGCACTCATTCTTTCACCTCGATATGAATAAAATATCTGAAAAGTTGATAAAAGTAGTGGCTTAAAATCAATCATTTGCATTAATTAGAAAATACTCCCTTTGCGAGTGGTGAGATTAAGCTACGCTGAGTGGTGAGACATACGCCGCTACCCTTTACATCTCCTCCCTTAGACTTGACTCAAAGAAGCCCCCCGTATTTTGCGTGTCTCACGTGTTTCTGTTTGCCCCTTTTCATCAGTGCTTTGAATCTTAGAACCGGATTTTAAATCGTTGTAACATTTTGATGCTTTATCAATGAAAGTCTTGTAATATTCTATCGCCGCTTTGTAATTGCCCATAACGCTATTCGTCGCTGCCTGTTTGAATAGATTCATTATCATAAACACGCGACCCTACCAATTTTAATAATACACTTTTTCTGGATAACTAAAAATGCTTGTACCACCAATCAGAAGCGCTCAATACTTTAGAGTGGTAATTTTATTGCCCCTATTTCCCAAAAAGACATATAACTAAACACTTTTCAAACCAATTTTAGATTAAACAAGTTTGAGCTCAACTAAAGCTTAAATTAACATAGAAAGCGCGGTAATTTTGCAAGAGAACTAAAAAGTATATGAGTAAAAGTTCGGTTTAGCTCTTCTCGTTTTTTTCTGGTGATTTTTCTTCCTCATTCTCAAACATTTCAGCTTCCTTAGATTTAAACCCGAACCACTTTTGAGCCTTCCCCTCAAACAAATCATTTATAGCGCTCTGCATCTCTTTGCAGAGACCAGGTGATGAGAATGTACAAGGATTTCCATCATACTGACTACTTAAAGGACAATTAAAGCAACTGACCGGCACATCTTTGACCTCTCTCTCCTTCTCTCTAGCGATATCAATTAACTCATCTGGAAAAACATTTAGCGTTGCTACCCCAGTTTCACCGTGTGTTTCACGCTTTTTTATCTCCTCCTTCATCTTTGGAACAGCCTTACGAGTCTCACGCAGGAATTTCTTAGTGTCCTCATCTTTTTTCTTATCAGACATATTACTTTCCCACCATCTGAAATCATAAAATGTCACAAAAATAAGGCATTCAATCATAAAAATAAGGCATTCAAATTCCTTTAAATCTATTCCATGAATAAGATCAAAGAGCTAAGCTCAATTTGCAAGAAATAAAACAGTTTTCAAACAAAAAACAGGACAAAAGACTTTCCTTTTTTTTAAGGAAAATAGGAGCATAAAAAGTGGAGGAAATTACTCGGCGGCGAATGTATACTTTTTATTCTTTCGAGCCCAGTTAACCGTTTCAGGGTCAACACGCTTAAGCTCACCCTCAGGAAACATACTCAACAAGTCCCAGGCAAGGTCAAGAGTCTGCTCGACGCTGCGTTCCTCATACTCACCCTGATTAACAAACTCCCTTTCAAAACGATCAGCAAACTCCAAAAACTTCCTATCACGAGGCAACAAAGCCTCCTCACCAACCACAGCAACCAGAGAACGCAAATCACACCCCTCACTATAACCATAATACAACTGGTCACTAACCTCACGGTGATCAAACCTGGTGTGCTCCTTACCAATACCCTCCTTCATCAACCTGCTGAGAGAAGGCCTAGGATCAATCGGAGGATAAATTCCTTTTCTATGCAGTGCTTGATCAACTATAAGTTGCCCCTCAGTAATATAGCCAGTTAAATCGCTAATGGGGTGTGTGATGTCGTAGTTGGGCATGGAGAGTACGGGCATTTGTGTGATGGTTCCTTTTCTTCCGTGTATTCTTCCTGCTCTTTCGTATATTGTTGCTAGGTCGGTGTATAGGTATCCGGGGTATCCTCTTCTTCCGGGTACTTCTTCTCGGGCTGCTGATATTTCTCGGAGTGATTCTGCGTAGTTTGTCATGTCTGTGAGTATTACTAGTAGGTGTAGGTCTAGTTCGTATGCTAGGTATTCTGCGGCTGTTAGTGCGCATCGGGGGGTGATTATTCGTTCGATTGCGGGGTCGTCTGCTAGGTTTAGGAACATTACTACGTTTTCTAGGGCGCCTGTTTTTTCGAAGTCTTGTCTGAAGTATCGGGCTTCTTCTTCGGTTATTCCCATGGCGGTGAATACTACTGCGAATTCTTCTTCTTTTCCTAGGACTTTTGCTTGTCTTGCTATTTGTGCTGCTATTCTGTTGTGGGGGAGTCCTGCTCCTGAGAATAGTGGTAGTTTTTGTCCTCTTACTAGGGAGTTCATTCCGTCTATTGCGCTGATTCCTGTTTGGATGAATTCTCGGGGGTATGTTCGGGCGTAGGGGTTGATTGGGGCGCCGTTTATGTCGAGTTCTGTTTCGGGTATTATGGGGGGGCCTCCGTCCATTGGTTGTGCTGAGCCGTCGAATATTCTTCCTAGGATGTCTGTTGATAGGGGTATTTTGAGGGGTTCTCCGGTGAATCTAACTGTTGTTTGGTCAGCATCCAATCCTCTAGTACCCTCAAATACTTGTATTATTGCTTTTCCGAGTCCTACTTCTAGTACGGTTCCTCTTCGTTTTTCTCCGCTGGGGGTTACGATGTCTACTACTTCATTGTATGAGACGCCTTCTACTCCTTCTACTATTATCAGGGGGCCGGCCACTTCTTGAACGGTTTTGTAACGTCTTTGGGTGTACATTTTTAACCATCCATTTTTTTTGATTTTTTAACTTTCTTGGGAGTTTTAAGCAAAGTTATTTTTATGTGTTAATAATTTTAGTTTTTGCGGGTTTGGGGGGGTGGTATTTCGTTTGGGTATTAGTTATTTTGGGTTTTAAAGTTTTGTGTTTTTATTTTTTTGAGGGTTATAGGGATTGTCTTAGTGCGGCTTGGGCTATGGGGCGTGCTGCTTCTGCTATTTTTTCCATGGAGTCGAGTATTATTTGGAGGGTGACTATTCCTGGCATGTTGGTTTCTTTATCCATTTGGATTTCTGTTTCCCTTTTCTTTTCTTTTATTTTGATTATGGTATTTAGGGTGTCGACAGCGTCTTGTATTTTGTGGAATAGGAAGGCGCCTGTTGCTTGTTGGATTAGTTGTAGTGTTTGTTTGAGTAGTTCTATTGTTGCTTGGTGGTGCTCGTTTTTTGGGGGGTGGGGTTGTTTAAGTACGGCGCGACTCATGGTTTCTATGTTTTCGGCTATGTCGTTTATGGTTGTTACATAGGTTGTGTAGTCTAATGTGTCTTGGGCTGTGAGTTCCATTTGTGTGAGGAGTGCAGGGTATTGGAGAGCTTTTCGAAGTTGTCGTACGATTCGCATGTGGTACTTGTATATGTTGTCGCGGCTCTGGATGATGGCATCGGCTAGCGTTATGTTGTTTTCCTGTAAAGCTTGGATGAGATTTTCTAGAAGTTCTAGGGTGGTTCTGCTTATCATGCGTATGAGTAGGGTTAGGTTTGTTTGCTGTATGCTCATAACATCTTGGAGGGTTATTTGGTTAGGAGTTTTGCTTATGATCTCGAAACCTAGGAGGTTTTGGCTAATTTGGGTGATTTCTTGATATCGTTTCTGAGTGAAAGCTTGTTTTGAGGAGATGTTAATTAAATCGTGCCCGCTGAGGTATTTGGTTTGGATTATTTGGTCTAAGAACTCTTTTGTGGGGTATTTCTGGCTGTCAATATTTGCGCTTAGTACACTTTGTTCGGATGCTACAGTAGGAGGGAGTAAGAGAAGTGAACCGTCAGGATTTTCCATGACGCTGATTTCCTGATCACAAGTAAGCTGGTTTCTTTTTGTCCATTCTCGGGGGAGACTGATTATTAGGGTATTACTAGACCCCCAACGAACCAATTTACGGGTTTGTTTTTTTAACAAAAGGATAACCTCAGGGGGAGAAAAATTTGTTATTAAGATGTATGTTTTTATCGGTTTTAGTCCCATGCTTATTATAATTTTATATTTTTGTAAACTTTTTAGGTTTTCTGAAATTTTTCATGCGATAGGTGGAAATTTTATGTTTCTGGTAATAAAGGTAATATTTTTATGTAAATAAAATTTTTGAAAAATAAAGGTTATGTTTGAAGGTTATAATTTTTTATTTATAAAATAGGTAGGCTATTAAAGGAAAGACTAAATAACTTAAGTTTGGAAACAGTTGGAGCGAAGGCTCCGTATAGGAGGAGGACTGAGAGGAAAAAAAGGTAACCTTCGCTCCAATTGAACATTTAAAAAGAGACTTTTTGAATTTTGTGGAATATGCAATAGATTTTTTAAAGGTTTATAGTTACAGCCTTGAAAATGGCTCCTAATCTAGGTAGATTGTGTATCTAGCATAAAGGGTATTTAACTTGAAATTAGTTTGTTTTGAGTTGCTTTAACGGATTAGGGCTATTTTGAGATTAGATAAAAAATAAAAATTTTTAAATCAGTTTTCCGGGAGATCGTTTTTTCTTCCTGTATTTTTTGGTTTAAAGCATCAATAAACGTGTCAAGGTTTTTTGTGTTTGGAATTAGATAACTTATCTCGTTTTTTAACCAAAAAAGTTCACATAAATGTGGGGCGGCTTTGTTATAGGCATCCCATATTTTGCCTATTACCTTTTCATCCAATTTATTCCCTCTTTTTTTATTGCTCTTATGGCAAAGAAAGATCTTTGGTATATGCTTGTATGGGTTTTAAAGAGAGTAAACTGGAGTTTTTAGGAGTTGCTTATTTTTATTAAGAGGATTATTTCTCTTCAGCTTCAATTATTGAGTAGGCTATGATAAAAATTAGGGTAAGTATTCCCAGTATTATTATTAGATATTGTACAAATGTGATATCAATAGACATGATACGCACCGGATTATTTTTTTCTTTCTCTATTTTTTTTCTTTAGAGCTTTTTATTTCTACTGTCTTCAATTTCAGCATAAGTTTTTCGTAATTATCATCTGTTTGAGCGTAACTGGTATATAGGTCTAATGCTTCGGCAAGTCTTTTAGCTAAAATGTGATAGCAGACTTTAATTTTTTTCCGTATAACTACATTTAGATAGAAATCGTCGCATGTACAATAAAAATCAGAAATTATTAGATAGTCCCTGTTTTTACCGGAAACTGTCCAAATCTGCTTATTGCTAGGTTTAAAAATGTGTTTTGTTACTCGCTTCTCTGTGATTGTTCTTAAAGCCTTCCATAGGCGTTCCCCGAAATTGGTCGCTAGCTTTTCTAGATTCTCTCCACTTATGTACTTGTTGGCGTAAATCTGTTCAATTATTTCCATAAATTAGCACCTAGCAAATTCTATCTCTAACTAATCTTTGACATACTTTATAAAGGGTGCCCATTGCCCTTATTAGTTCTAAGCGTAGTTGTTAAACCCCTGCCTCTGCAATATTTTTATGGAATTGTTGAGCTTGGAATTAACTATTGTTTAGAAAGGTTTTTCACTAAGAGTGGTTTATGTATAGTTGCAAATGGGTATTTAGAACCTTTCCTAGTAGTAATAAATGGTTCTGTTGCATTGAAAGAGGCGTTCTGGATTGGTTCAGCCGGTTTTTCCTATAGTTGATGAGCCTGCACTTCTTGTTAATTTTTCGGACAAAAAAATTTTATGTATTGCGGATTTGCACTTGGGTTACGAATTTCTTTTGGCACAAAAAGGAGTTGTAATTCCGTCCCAATCAGAGGAAATGAAGGACAGGATTTTGGATCTAATTGAACGAACCAATGCGGATAGCCTCATTATCATTGGAGATGTTAAGCATAATATTTTCAGAGTTTCTCACTCGGAGTGGCGGGGGGTCACAAGACTTCTAGAGGATATTTCTGAAAAAGTCGATGTTCAAATAACCTTAGGAAATCATGATACTAATCTCGATTTGCTGTTACCAAATAATATCTTTGTTCATTCTTCAAAGGGATTTCTGATCGAGAATGATGATATTAAGGTCGGATTTGTTCACGGGCATGCTTGGCCTAAACCCGATTTACTTCAATCAGACTACATTATCATTGGGCATAATCATCCCGTAATTGAGATGAGGGATGGAATGGGAGGAAAGTGGTTTGTACCCGCTTGGATAGAGCTCAGAGGGGATAAGGAAAAAATCGCATCTTCATTCGCTAATCACCTTGGCTTGCGAGAGACTTCAAACCCAATAGAAGATTTGAAAAAAGAGTCTATTCAAATTGAAAATACGAAAATCATTGTAGTTCCAGCATTCAATCCCCTTTTAGGAGGGGTGGCACTTAACCGTCCAGACATAAAATTTCTTGGACCCATATTGTCATCAAACATGGTGGAAAAAGGCACAGCCAAAGTTAAATTGCTAGATGGGACATATCTTGGAAGCTTGGAAAATTGTAGTAGCCTAGTTGGACAAAAGGAATGAGCACTTTAATCAGCAAAAATACATCCGAAATTCTTGATTATAAGTACACATAACCTGAATTGTTTTGGTGTCAAAAAGTATTAATCTCACCAAGCGATTGTTTCTCTGATTTTTAGAGGTATGATTTTTGGCGAACGAGTTCGATTTACTTTCTAGTGAAGTTAAGAATGTAATCCAGAAAAAGGGTTATTTAGAGGCGACCCCCCCTCAGGCTCAGGCAATCCCCCGAATTCTTAAAGGGGAAAATATTTTATTAGTCGCCCCAACAGGAAGCGGTAAAACAGAAGCGGTGTTTTTCCCTATCTTCCAAAAGTTATTAGAGTTACAGTCTAAGGAAAGAGGCATTTTCGGGTTATATATTACGCCTCTTCGAGCTTTGAACCGTGACATTTTGAAACGCATGGAAGAAATTGCCCAAGAACTCGGTATCAGAATATCCGTTAGACATGGAGACACAACCAGTTATGAGCGTATGAAGCAGCTTCGGGATCCACCCTCACTGTTGATAACAACACCTGAAACTCTTCAAGCTATATTGCCCGCGAAAAAGATGGGTAAACATCTAAAGTGCTTGCATTTTGTTGTTGTAGATGAGATTCATGAACTTGTAACAGATGAGAGGGGAGCTCAACTCTCATTGGCAATTGAAAGACTTCGCGAAATCACAAATCAGAATTTCCAGAGAATAGGACTTTCCGCTACGATAGGCAGTGTTCAGGAAGTTGCAAAATTTTTAGGAGGTGTGAACGAAGAAGTCAATATTATTTTTGCAAATGAGAGGAGAGGGTTCCAGGTAAACGTTGAAGCAGTTCCTCCCACTCCTGAAGATGCAGCGTTGTCTAAAAAACTTAGGGTTCCAGAAGAGGTTGTAGCGAAATTAAGGAGAATAAAAGAATTAATAGAGAGACACGGCTCGGTTCTAATTTTTGTTAATACTCGTGAAATGTCAGAGATTCTCGGTTCCAGACTTAGTCTTCTTAATCCAAGTTTCAATTTTGATGTACATCATGGCTCGCTTTCCAAAGAGGTGAGAATGCAGGCGGAGGAAGAATTTAAAAAAGAGGAGATCAAAGCCGTTATTTGCACTTCTTCTCTTGAGTTAGGTATAGATGTGGGAACGATCGACTACGTTATACAATACCTGTCACCCAGACAGGTAACACGTTTAGTTCAAAGAGTTGGTAGAAGCGGACACAGAATAGGCCTAACCGCGCGGGGAACAATACTTTCAGCGGGCTTAGACGACATATGCGAATCGGCTGTTATCGCCAGAGATGCTATTAACCACAATTTGGAAAGTGTAACTATGCATAATATGGCGCTTGATGTGCTGGCTCACCAGATTGCCGGAGTACTTCTGGATAGGGGGGATACAACTATTCAAGAACTACAAAATATTTTCAGAAGATCTTGGCTCTATCGAAACATTGATTACGAAATCATTTATGACGTAGCAAATTTGATGAAAGAACTATGGCTCATTAGGCTGGAGGGAGATAAGCTAAGTAGAAGAGTCAAAACATGGAAGTACTATTATGAAAATCTCTCCATGATTCCTGATGTTAAACATTATAAAATATTTGATATAATAGCAGGAAGGAACATTGGAACATTAGACGAGGAGTTCGTTTCTACAAAAGCGGAAAAAGGACTAAAATTCATCATTCATGGGCAACCATGGAAAATAGCGAGTATCGAGGAGGACAGAATAAATGTAGAGAGGGTTAGCAGTATACTAGGTGCGGTGCCTTCTTGGGTAGGCGAACTTATACCTGTTCCCTTTGAGGTTGCCCAAAAGGTAGGAGAGCTTAGAGAGGGTATAGTTAACTGGCTTAATCATAACGAATCCGATCCTTTTGAAGGATATCCAATAAGTGAAGAAGCCAAAAAGATGGTGGCAGGAAAAATTAAGGAACAATTGGAAGTTGTAGGGGGGATACCAACACATGATAGAATCCTAATAGAAAGCGCGGGGGACTTCGTCGTTATACATGCGTGTTTTGGGAGTAATGTTAATGAAACTTTAGGGCGGGTAGTCTCGGATCTTCTAACAACAAGTATAGGATCTTCCATTGGTATGAGAAGTACTCCATACTACATACTTTTTCAAATACCTAAGAGTATAGATCCAGAAATAGTTACCAGTGTTTTAGGAGAACTAGATCCACAACTCATTTATCATATTTTGAAAATAACTCTTAAAAGATCCAATTTGTACCAGTGGCGACTTACATATGTTGCAAAGAGGTTCGGAGCCATTGAAAAGAATAGAGAAGGCTATCAAATTAGTCCCAGAAAACTTGCAATGATATTTAGCAATACACCTATAGAAGATGAAACCATAAGGGAATTGCTCACAGAAAAACTCGATGTTAAGGAGACAGAAAAAGTTCTAAAATCAATAAAAGACGGAAGAATTCAAGTCAGCTTCCTCAAAAGAGAGAGACCCAGCCCACTCACCGAAATGGCCATACAGTGGGAGGCCAGAGAAGTTGTTTCCCCCGAAATTCCCATCTCTGAGCTACTAAATACGGTGAAGGAACGTTTGCTAAACAGAAGAGTTAAGCTTGTGTGTGCGTGGGCGTCGTGTGAGGGGTGGGAGACGGTGAGAACTGTGGAAACTCTGCCTGAACAACCACAATGTCCAAAATGCAAATCACGCTTATTAGCAGTAGTATCTTCAGAAAACTCGGAATTTAGTAGAATACTAAAAATTAGAAAGAGGGGGGAGGAACTTTCAAAGGAAGAAGAAAAAATATTGAAGAGAGGTATCAAAACCGCTAATTTAGTAATCGATTACGGAAAGCGAGCTATAATTTGCCTCGCGGGGAGAGGGATAGGCCCAACGACAGCTAACCGTATTCTTTCTAAAGAGCTAAAAACGGAAAGGGATCTGTACAAGGCAATTCTTGATGCGGAGAAAGAATTTATCAGAACGAGAGAGTTTTGGAACAAAAAGGCCTAATCTAGACAGAATAATTGGGAGAAGTAAATGAATTAGAAGTTTCTGGAAATAGATAGTAGAGGCTTAGTGAATCATGTTAGAAGAGATTTGAGTATTGCCATTCTTACAAGTACACCGTAGTAAGGTTGTTTGAAGTATTTTGCATGCGGAGTTTCGTCTACCTCTGGTACAATTTCATCTATCCGGGGCAAGGGGTGCATTATTATAAGGGTCGGCTTGGCGTTTTTCAGAATCTCAAGATTGACTTGATAGCTTCCCTTGAGTTTCTCGTATTCGGTTGGGTCCGGAAACCTCTCACGCTGTATTCGTGTAACGTACAGAACATCAATGTCGGAAATAACTTTTTGCAAATCCTTGAATTCTTCAACTTTTGCTCCCATGTTTTTTAGGTCAAGGGTAACTTCACGGCGCATTCTCAAAGTTTCGGGAGAAACAAAAACTAAAGAGGTGTCAAATAGTGCTAATGCATAGCTCAGGGAATGTACGGTTCTACCGTACTTCAGATCTCCCAGCAGTGCAATTTTTAAACCATCAATTCTACCCAACTCCTTTTTGATTGTGTAAAGGTCTAATAGTGCTTGGGTTGGATGCTCCTCTGCGCCTGAACCTGCATTAATAATAGGAACGCGTGTGTAATCAGCTGCTAGACGAGCCGCGCCTTCCAAGTGATGTCTCAGGACTATTACATCGCAGTAATTTTCAACAGCGCGAAGTGTATCACTCAGGTTTTCGCCCTTTGCAACTGAAGACATTTCTGGGCTATCGAAACCAATAACTTGCCCTCCCAGCTTATACATTGCGGTAGTAAAAGATAAACGGGTTCTAGTGCTAGGCTCCATAAATAAAGTAGCAAGAATTTTACCACGTAAAACATCCGAGCCAGAGTGGAATACCTGCCCCATTTTATCCGCTAAATTAAGCAATTTCTCAATCTGATCTCGGGAAAAATCTCTAATAGAAATCACATCTTTAATCTTCGGAACGCTATCCGATTCACTCTGCGTCTCTCTCGCCAATCAAAACACCACAAAATAAATGGTAAAATGAAAAGATAACTTTAACTATCAAGAATTTAAACAGGGAACAAAATTAATTAATATTTGAGGAGTCTGGTTTTTAGGCAAAATAATTGAAATTTCTGTAGATATGAAATTTCTGAAATTCCATATAATGTATTTTTATCTGGAATAAACATTTTAATTTCATTTCCTTTTGGTTATAAATTAGAAGTGGTTTACTTGAATGATGAAAATATTAAAAAAATGGCAGACCTACTGCGCCGAGGCGCTTCCCTACTCTCCCAGAGTTGCCCTCAGTGTGGGTCGCCCCTTTTCAAAATCAAAGACGAAATATATTGCCCTTCTTGCGAAAAAAAGGTGGTAATTGTTAAAGAAGGAGAGCCGATCCCGCCGAGTGTTGAAGGGTTTATGTTATCTGATCTATCTAGTGTTCTGCATAATAAACTGCGAGAAACGGTAGAATCCATAAAAAACGAAACCGATCCTAATAGACTACAAGAGTTGCTCAGAATTATTGTAGGTATATTAGACGCTCTGGAGCGTCTTAGACGGATTTCTCAGTAGGAGTGTTATCATCGCGATATTTGGAGGTTATAACTTTTTTTATTTTTTCCGCCTTCTTTTTACCCAGTCCTTTAACTTCGGAGAGCTCCTCTTCGCTCTTGGTGAAAATTGCTTCCAGGGTGTTAAAAGTGTTAAGCATTCTTTTTGCTAATATTTGATCTATTCCCGGAAGCCCTGTTAGAACCCGTTCTTGTAAATCCTTCAAGCTTCCGGGAGTCTTTTCAGCAACATAAATCCTTGTTTCTCTTTCTGTTTGTTCTCTTCGAGCAATGGTGTGTATAATTCTTGCTGTTTCCTGGGGGTTTAATGTCCAAATTAGTGGTAACCTAAAATCAACAACTATGCTTATTAGTGCGCCTCTGATGGCTTCAGGATGTATTGCGCGTCTCCCATACAAATCCTGCCCCTCAATAATAAGTATAGGTTTTTCGTATTTTGAGGTGATCTCCTTGACTTGTGGGAATAGTCTTTTATCAACTATTGATTGTAAGAAGTCTTCAGCTGTTTTTCTTTCTATGGCAACGCTCTCTGAAACAAGATAATCTGCCACTTGTAGCTGCTTCGGAACAATTCTGATATTTAGTTTTTTGAGTCCCCGTACAACATCAGAACCAATTTCTCTGTTATCTACATAAACAACTATTTCTTTTTCTTCTTCTTGCAGATAGTTTTCTAGTTTGATTTGCTGCTTATCTTCTTCTTTTACGGGTTCCAATTGTTTTTTTGCTATAACTTTTATGGTGCTTTTCATTTCTCGCTCTTTTTTCTTTGCCGACCAGTAATAGGCTTCGTCTCTGGTTCCCTTTGTAATAATTAATGCTACACGTCCAGGTCTTTTCCTCCCGGTTCTCCCTCTTCTCTGTATGTTCCTTATGGCACTTGGTACTGTGTCATAAAATATGACCAAGTCGCATTCACTAATGTCTAAGCCTTCTTCAGCAACACTAGTAGCAACTAAAATATTGTAAACACCTTGTTTGAATTTTTCAATTATTTCTGCTTGCTGTTTTTGGGATAGTCCTTTATCTCCGAGTTTATTTGCTTGGCCTACGAATCTTTCTACACGGTATCCCTCCCCTTTTAAAGTTTCATTTATTTTGCCTGCGGAGTCTCTATATTGTGTAAAAATTATTATTCTTGAGTTTATTTTTTCTGAGAGTTGTTCTTTAACTATTTGAAGCATTTTTCCGATTTTTGGATGTTTTACTTGGCTTTCAATCAGATTCTTTATTTTAATTCTCGCGGTAGCAATCTCATCGTCCATGAGTAAGTCTTTAATGCCTTTGGGGGAACCAGTTAGTTTCGATCTTTCCTCCAACTTGTAGAAAAAGTTTTGGAGTGCTTCTAGGCCCTGAGTTTCCAAAAGTTCAAGTGCGTGGGTTATTCTGATGGCGGCTGCAACTTTTGCCATTAATTCGAATGCTTCTGGCTGGGTCTGCCTCTCTTTGGCTAACTGGTTTTGAATCTGTATTAATTGTTTTCTAGAAATTGTTTTAATGTTATACGATTCGATAAATCTTTTTTCTTTTAGAGTTCTTAAGCGCTTTACAAGAGCGTTTTCCAAAATTTTTTTAATTTCTAAAATGCTTGAAGGAAGGCTAACTAATACCCAATCCATTTTAATTTCCTTAACGTAGGGAAGTACATCTGGACTTTTCTCTGTTCGGACTTCAATGTTTCTAATACCAAGATTTTTACAAACCTCTTCTATCTTTTCTCTCTGGACGCCCGGCGATGCTGTCAACCCCAGAATCAAAGGTTTGTTAGCTTGTTTTAAATATTGTTCCGCGACGAAAACATATGAATAGTTTCCAACCGCTCTATGCGCTTCGTCTAATATTAGAAGGGTACATTTTTTGAGGTTGACTCTACTCGTAATCACATCATTTTCCACAATTTGTGGTGTTGCCAAAACGACTTTCGCGTCCCTCCATTTTTCTATTCTTTCTTCGGGTGAAACTTCGCCAGTAAAAACTACAATTTCTTTTTCATCCACGTTTAAAATGGATTTGAAAGTTTCAGCATGTTGGAGTGCTAGAGGACGAGTTGGCGCCAAAAAAATTACAAATGCATCATTAAACATCTGAAGGCGGAAAGCAGCAACCATACCTGCAATTAGTGTCTTGCCCAGTCCTGTGGGGAGTACCACAAGAGAATTTTGCTCGACACAACTTGCCGTAATAGTTTCTTGATAGAGCCTCTGTTCGATAGAGTTCTCTTTCAGATAAGGATGATTGATGTATTTTTTTTCCTCCATTTATATCAACATTCCAATGAGGCTTATAAAACAAGGTTACTTAGTGTAATTTGTAATTTTCGTAATTTTAACTACTTCTAACTTTTTAAACCTCTCTAGTTTAAGAATTAAACTTCTTTTTGCATATTATTTATGCACCGCAGAAAATCTGATTATTGTATAACTTTAGTAAAAAAACAGAGGTTAAAACTGTGAAGCGTTTTCGAATCAAATAATGCGCAAGTAATGAAGCTTCGCGCTTGTGTTACTGAGGGTATTTCTGTCTATTACCTAAGTATTACTACATAATATTACTTTCTTCGGAGGAGGGAAAATAGTAAATAAGCTTACAAACTTATTATTTACATTGCAAGTCCTTATCTTCAGAAAGATGGAGGTAGTACGAGTGGTTCAAGATGAGCTAACCCCCGGTGCGGAATCGGAACTATATGAGCTAATAATCCCCGGTCAACTGGTTGGAAAAGTGGTTGTAGACTCTGCGGCCCGTATGGTGGGGATTATTAGAAGTATACGTGTCAGCCTTCCTCCTCTTCGAGTTGAATTAGTGATTAAAGGATTAGAAGTTGAATTCCCAATTGATGTATCTAATGTTACCGCCGTTGGCTCTGTAGTGCAGCTAAAGAATGTGGCAAAGGAGGCAGAAACTGTTGAACTTAGAGATGTGCAGAGATTGCGTAAAGAACTTATAGAGGAAATCCGGGCAGTTATATGCGGAAGACCATAGTTTTTTATAAATTAAATTTATTTTTTAGCTGTTAGCGTACAGAGCGGTGCAAGGCGCCTCCAAACAACGTGAACAGTGAGTGCATTTACTTTCAATAATTTTCAACTTTCCACCTTTTAATGAAAAGGCGTTACAAGAGCTAAACCACGGGATACATGAACCGCACCCTAGGCACCTCATTGCTCTAATGATGATTGAGGCCACATTTTCGCAAATTTTCTTTGCCTTTTCAGGATATTTTGTTGTTAACACAAAATTTCCATTCGGAAAAATATCACAAAATGAATCCTTCATATTTATTTGAATAGAACCTAATTCTGGTGCATAACTCACTTTTCCCAAAATGTTTGAAAAATTGGCAATCAGCTCCATGTCGAAAGCGCTATTAAACACCACCTGCAAGGAACTTTCTTCTGAGGCAGGATCTAACGGCATTTTCTCGATTTTATAGCGTAGTTTTTCTTCTGTGAGAGGTCTTGTTTTAATAGTTTCACTTATTTTAAGCTCTTTCATAAGTTTTACTTGTCCGTCTGGGAGGTTTTTCCATCTCCAAAAACCATGTTCTATCCATTCTTTTGGAAAATTGTATTTTTTCCTCCATTTTTCAAGCGCCTTTTGCAATTTTTCCCATAATTCGGGGTATTCCTTTTTAAGCATTTCAAATTCTGCTAGTTTTGATGCAGGGCACGGCCAACATCCTATTCTAATGAGCCCTTTCTCATATAGGGGGTTAAAGGGAACCTTTTGCTGAAAGATGTAAAGCCAAACATGTAAAGCAGTCCAGTCTTGTATCGGGGTGGCTGATATCTGCTTTGAAACCCAGGGATTCACACTTACTCTTTTTTCTTTGGCTCTGGCTTGTGATTCGTATCTCCTTTGACCAATAAAAGTTATACAACCTTTTGGGAAATTATCTTCAATTAACAGGCTAGTCGGTCCAAGTTTAACACTTTTACAGCATATTCTATAATCTCGCCCCGGCGGGCCAAATTTTTCTGTTAAATTCCAGAAAGTGTTTGGATCTACTTTCTTTTCCAAAAGTTTTTCGGCGAGCCCCAATTCTTCTAAAACGTGATGAGTGTATTCGACGGTCTCCTTAAATTCTACTCCTGTATCTGCGAATAATATCTGAAAGTTAGTCCCCAAAGCCTTTAAGGTTAACAGAAGTGTGACTAGTGAATCTTTACCTCCAGAGAAAGCAACCGTTACGGGTTTATCATAGGATTTAGAGGTATTGCGAATAAAATTTACTGCATTTTGCTCATATCTTTGTAATATTCCTTCATTGGCTTTGACAGCGTCTTCCCAGTTTTGACCTCCTTTCAGTAAAAATAGTTCTCCCGGAGGTCCGTGCTCTCTTGGTTTAAGCACAATTCCTTTTGTTTTCATCAGTATGTCAGCGGCGTTTCTTTTCACCGTTCCCGTGGCTATAACTTCGTTCTCGGGGGAGAGGACTATTGCTTGATCGTCTTTCTTAATGTCCTTACTGCAATCAATTACGCCAGGTCCTAAAATGTTGGCGCCATTGATAATTGGTTTTACCGCGTCAGTATCTACTTTTATCCACTTACTACAACCAGCTTTCCAAAGTCTCCTCGCGCCTATTAGTTTAGGAACAAAATGCCAACTTTTGGGAGAAGGTTCAAATCGAATATCCCCTATAATCTTTCCATCAATGATTACCTCATCCATATGATCCGTGTAAGAGACCTTGTTTAGTAGAATAACCTTATCATCGGGAATCAACTGTTTTCCGATTTCCTCCCCGTACTGTTCGTCGATTACTCTTCTAATTAGTTCTAATTCTTTCCTAAAACTTGGACGAATGTCCCCTGGTGGAGATATTTGAACCTTCTCGGCGGTGTTTCCACAAATTTGGCATGGCATTTCATCCAAGAGTGGTAAATTACAAGAAGTACACCAGCCTAGTTTAATCTTCCCGAGGTAAATGGATGATTTTGGCAAGATATTAACCTTCAAATTTTGAAAGCAAAAGTTTAGATGATTTTCATCTAAAAGTTTGATGATTTACTTTTTAAAATTTTCAGACGCGAAATTTAAACCTCTTAATTTTAATCAATATTATTCTTAAAAAGTATTTTTATTTTTTGACTATTTTACAATAATATTCAGAAAAAAGAAATTAAAGAATAAAAGAGTAAACCTTCCTAACCGCTTTCCTTAAGGGCTTCCTCTACAATTTCAGCGTATTTTTCGGCGGTGAGTAGACTTTCTTTTTCCTCGTCGAGGTTTGACGCTTTGATTACTACCATCCATCCTTTTTTGTATGGGTCTTCGTTTACAAGTTCAGGTGCGTCCTCCAATTCGCTATTAACCTCGACTATCTCACCACTAACGGGTGCGTATAATTCAGAAACTGCTTTCACTGACTCGATACTGCCGAATTCACTCATATTTTGTACTTCTGTTCCTGATTCTGGTAGTTCTACGTATACTATATCACGTAGCGCCTTTTGAGCGTAGTCAGTTATACCTACTCGAACGCTTTCGCCTTCGATCTTTGCCCACTGGTGTTCCTCTATGTACAGGAGGTCATCGGGTATGTTTACATCTTCGACTCTAACCATTTTTTTTCCTCCATTGATTCTTAAATCGAAGGATAGATTTCTGTTATTAAATTTTTTGGCTTATTTGCCTTGTTAGATAATTGTTTCTTTCTACGTCGCTTGTGCCCTTTTTTGAGGGTGTGAAACTTATTTTACTTCCCCATCCTATATTTCTTTCCCCTTTGAAGAATGTGTATGGTTGAAGGCAGGTTGGTTAAAAGGAGGGCGGGAGCGGGGATGAACAAGTGCAAGGTGGCCCGTGGAGGTAATAATAATATTTGTTGTATTCGTATCTACAGAAAAATAATTTTTAAGAAAATTTTTGGGGATTCTGTGGGTTAAATCATTATGAATTTATTTTTTCTTTGTTTAGGGAAAGTATATAAAAATTCCAGTATAATGATGAATATTCGTGACCTGAATCAATCCCGCTTATATTTCTTTAATATTAAAAATTAGTGGAAGTGTGGGGTGTAGAAGAACGAGTTATACATTGTTGATTACTGAAAAGCCAAGTGCTGCTAAACGTATTGCAGATGCATTAAATGATGAAAAATCTCCTGTAAAACATGAAGAGTACGGTGTGCCCTATTATGATATTGTGAGAAATGGTGAAAGAATTAGAGTAGTTCCCGCTATTGGACATCTTTATTCGGTTGCTCAAGAAGGTAAGGGTTGGACGTATCCCGTATTTCAAACAAAATGGGTTCCATCATATACGGTAAGCAAGAAAGCAAAAAATACAGAGAACTTCATAAAGGTTATATCCAAACTCGCAAAAGAAGCGAAAAACTTTGTTTCTGCTACAGACTTTGATATCGAGGGTAGTCAGATAGCTTACTGTGTTTTAAAATACGCTTGTGGTGAACCAAGCCTTAATAAAGCTCACAGAATGAAATTTTCGACCTTAACTAATCGTGACATAACTGAAGCTTTTAATTCATTATCACCCACACTGGATTGGGGACTAATAGAAGCGGGGCGTACACGTCACGAGATAGATTGGATTTATGGTATCAATCTTTCTAGAGCGATGATACTATCATTAAAAAAGGCCTCAGGCATGTATAAAGCTCTAAGTACTGGCCGTGTACAAGGACCCACTCTAGCCTTTATAGCTGAGAGGGAGAAAAAAATTCGAAGTTTTGTTCCAAAACCCTACTGGGCAATTAACGCGGTAGCTTTAATAAATGGCGAGAAATACCCCCTTGAATATTCCCAGAGAAAAATTTGGATAAAGAAAGAAGCTGAAACGATTCTAAACGAGTGTGATAACAAGAGTGGTGTAATTTCCCAAATTCAGACCAGAAAATCTGTACTGCGGCCGCCTGTACCTTTCGACATAGGCGCTCTGCAATCAGAGGCTTATAGTAACTTCAGATTTACACCTAGCCGTACATTAAGAATTGCTGAAAGACTGTATCTTGATGCATTAATTTCTTATCCTCGGACCGGCAGTCAAAAATTTCCGCCTTCAATTGACACTCGGGCTATTCTGAAATCACTATCAGGTATTAAACAGTACTCCGAAATGATTAGTGAACTCTTATCAAAAGAAAAACTGGTTCCAACACAAGGTAAAAAGGAAGACCCCGCACATCCGCCAATCCATCCCACTGGGAATCTACCAGAAAAGAAACTAAATGATGATGAGAGAAAAATCTTTGATCTTGTAGTCCGAAGATTCCTAGCAATCTTTGGCGAACCCTGCATTCGAGAAAGTCTAAAAATAGAGGTAAATATTAACGGGCATCTTTTTCACCTGCTTGGGCGTAGAATCTTAGAACTAGGTTGGCAGAAATATTATTCACCCTACGTTAAAAGCGAAGAAATAATTTTACCGCAATTAAACAAGGGCCAAGAAATCAAATTGGATTTAACAGAAATTATTGATAAGTATACTTCCCCTCCTTCACGGTACAATCCGAAAAGCGTTCTAACGTTAATGGAAAACCAACACATAGGCACCAAGGCCACCAGAGCAGAAATAATTGATACCCTATACAGTAGGGGTTACATTACAGGAGAAAGAGTAGTTATGACTCCACTTGGTTTTTCAGTAATTAATCTATTATCAAAATATTGTTTCGAAGTTTTATCTGTTGAACTCACTCGCGAACTTGAACAGGAAATGGATGAGATCGAGATACAGAAAAAAACTAGACAAGAAGTAATCATTGATGCTGTGGAAAAACTTACTCCGATTTTGAAGGAATTCAAGCTAAAAGAAGAAGCGATCGGACAAGGACTGTCAGAAGCAATAACCTCTCTAAGAAAGGAACAAAGCACGATAGGTACGTGTCCTATTTGTAAGGACGGACTGCTCACCATAACGTATTCAAGAAAAACACATAAAAGGTTTATAGGATGCTCCAATTATTGGACAGGGAAGTGTAACTTCAGCGTTCCTATACCTCAAAAAGGAAATATAGAAGTGACTGAAAAAAATTGCCCATATTGTGGCTTTCCAATAATCCGCATTAGAGGTGTTAGAAAGAAACCTTGGAATATGTGTATAAACTGGCAGAATTGCCCTGGAAGAAAGGACAAAGAAGTTCAACAAGAAGGAGAGGCTCAATGAAGTGCCCAATCTGTGATCTAAATAAATATGAAGAATCTGATTACTGTGAAAATCATCAATCTGCATACCTTAACCTTAAAAAGGAATATAATGATTGGAAAAAGGCCATGAATATCACCTTCCAAGAATACCTAAAAAAAATAATAGAGAACGAAAACACCGGTGATTGGGCTAGAGAAGTTGCTATGCACCTATTAAATGAAAAATCAGAATAACTTCTTCTTACCCACAATGATTGGTACTTTAATATTGAGGGGAATTTTTTTAAGTTAGGATTGGCAAAAATTCTTAGCCTATATCTATACGGATAATATGGGTGCCTTGAAATGAAACGACTAAAATTCAAGTTACCCACCGGACTCTCGCCACTAATAGCTTTTGGTATTATTCTAGCCATTGTTCTTTTTGTCATGGGCGGTGGAATTTATCTTCTTGTTAGTGGAGCTTCATTTAATAACCCTTATGGCGGACTTGTCAGTACTAGCCTAAGTGATCAATATGGCATAGAAACTTTATTGTCTATTGCTTTCATGTTCATCGGTTTCCTAGGATTTTTGTTAATCTATGAATCCACAAAACACGTTTACAACGCAAGCTACGCTACAAAATTGCTGATATTAGGAATTGTATTGATAGTGATTGCGGTAGGACTGCTCTATTGGATGCTAATATCAAAAACTCCATGGTTATTCCCCTGGGCTTATAATAGTGGATCGTAGGGAAGTCTCGTATATGTTTTTGTTCAAATCCTTATAAAACCAACTATTCTTCATGGTGGAATTTACTAAGCTGTGGTAACATACAAACAATCTCAACTAATCTTGCTAGTTCACGCATCTTCTGCAAAGTCCTTTAAAGAAGTTATTATTCTTGGGCTGGATAAAGTTGAAAAATTGTCTTTTTGTAGTTTCTACCAGGGTTCCTTTTTGAGTCTAAGTTTATAACCAACTATATTTGCAGTAAGATGTATTACTGGTGTCAAAACAAGTAGTATTATGATAATTTCTAATGGTGGAATGAATACAATAAATGAGAATACCAACGCTCCAGTTATAAAGTCTAATTGGTCTAGTGGAGGGGCGGGTTGCCCCCTTTCGAGATTAAGTCTTCTTTTTATGAAAGAACCAATTAAATCACCTATCAAAGCACCAAATGACAAAAGAAAACCGTGAAAAGTAGTTGGAGCAAATATTGCCCTTGAATTTGTTGGTAAGCCCATTAGAATAAAGAATAACGGAGTGGAAAATAACCACTGATAAATTAAAAAGTACAAAGTGATTTGAGACGCCCCTAAAGTGTACGCGAGAATAACCCAAAATCCAATAGGCGCATTAGAGCTTATCCAGGGTAGAGCTATTTGTTCTCCGGAGATAAGTTGTAAGGCGCCTATTAGGGTCCCAAATGCAGCTCCTCCGATAAGACCACGAACCGTCTTACCATCTCCGAAAATACGCCTTTTATCTATAAAGTTATGTCCAAAATCCAAAGGCAGATTTAATCTATGGCCTCTTCCAAAAACAACAGCGAGTCCATTTGCTGCATATGCAGGTAAAATAAACCAGAATGCTAGTATAATAGTGGGTAAAAGATCCATGTCTTTATTGTGCCTCCGGTAAATATAGTTTTATTATTTTGTTATGCTTTTTAAATAATTTTGTTATAACACTTTTACTGCTGTTGATGTAATCCTTTTTTTGTTAGTAAAACATTAATCGTCTTTTTTTGGGTGTCCTCAAGATTTTTAGTTATACTAATGCGTCTTACCCCCATGTCAAGATATTCCACTTTTAAATCTAATGATGACCAATACGATATTATGGTTCCACCCGCAGGTTTGATTTGATTTTCATTCTCTGTGATATCCGCCGAAACTTGATTAGTTACAATAACTGCTATGTTGTATTTGCTCGCTAAATTTAGTAGTTCTGCCATTTGTCTATTAAGTTCACGATTTAGAGCAACGTTTTTGGCGAGATAGTCTAGTTCAGCTCTGTACAATTTTGTTGCGGTATCAATGATTATGAGTTTTACGTCGTTAACTATGAATGATTCCATTTTGTCAATCAAATTGGATTGCTCGGCAAAGGATTTGGGTCTGATTATAATTAGGAATTGTAGAAGTTCCTCAGAATTAGCCATTTGTGATACTCTAGCGGGATGGATACCATGTTCAGTATCGATATAGAAGGTTTTCATCCTTTTCTTTGCAATATTTAATGCACATTGAGTAGCAAGAGTAGTTTTTCCGGTTGCTGAGGCTCCAAAAATATGAGTTATTAGGCCAAAGGGTATTCCTCCGTCCAGCATATGATCAAGAGGGGGTATGCCCATAGAAATTCTATTATACTTTTTGCGTTTTTCTTGAGCCATTCCTAACTCATCTTTTTCTGATTTGCTTCCGAGATCATTTAATGCGTTTAATAAAATCTCTAAACAACAGTTGGTCTTTGCCCCATTATAAGCACCCATATTTTCAATTCTTGAATATTTATTGAGACCATTTATTTAATGAAAATACTTTCACTTTTAGATTTAACTCTTCTATTCCTGCCACAGTCGAGTAATACGCTAATAAATATTCTTTTCAAAAATTTTATTTTCAATCGATTAAATATTATTTCAATTGAGTTCTGGCGCTATCATATTCCACTCTAAATCCTCAGTAGTTAAGGATGTTTCCTCAAAAATAATTTTTACAGGAGGATCTTTCACTTCCAAACATAGAAGTGTATAGCCCCTAACCCTTCGGGTTGGGAGTATATCAGCGATAGGCTAATATCTAGAAAATACGAAGAAAGTGATAATCTTAATCTTTGGAGAAGTAAAACCTTGGTTGAAGTAGCAGTAGTAACTGGCAACATGCGATTATATTATAAAGTTGTTCAAGAGCTAAAAAATGAAGGCATTACCTTCATTAGCATGAAGCCCGGCGAGGTTATTCCCACAGAAATAAAATGTGTCATAACGTCTAGCAGTGAGAAAACTCTGATCCAGCATCCAAACATTTTAACTGTTGATACCGAAGATTCCTTTCCTATCGTACAAAAATTACGGCTTGTTTTAACTGAGGGTGAACCTCCTATTACTATTGTCACTATCGGAGTGGATCCTGGAATAACTTATGGTATAGCTGTGCTCGTTAATGAAAGGATGTTGGATACTTACAAAGCATTTTCTTCAAAAAACGCGTCTAAAATTATTAAAAATATATTGGAAACCTTTCCCGCAGCAAGAAAAATTATTCGTATCGGAACAGGTGCTCCACTTTACTATAAACAACTTTTAGAACTTCTAACTGATGTGAATGCCGAGTTAGAACTTGTAAATGAATTTGAAACCTCCAGTGGCACGCGGGCGACAAAAGATACGAAGGCGGCTTTAGCAATCGCAAAGAAAAAAGGATTAAAACCACAGGAATTTGAAAAAGTACAGAGAATAAAAAAGGGTACAATTAAACATATCCAAAAAATGAGCCGCCAAGCAACTCAAGGCAAAATAACAATAGATGAATCTAATGCGAGAAAGGTGGCAATAGGGGAAATTAGTCTAGACTTTGCTATTGCAGCGCAAAAAAAGAAAACTACGAGGAAAGATTCTTGAAAAAAACAATTGAGGTAAGCCCGAATCAAACATTTCTTGTAAAAGGCCCGGCAAAAATAGGTATTATTAAAGGGGAGATTTCAATACTGGAGAATACTTTAGGAAAGGAAGAGAATATAGTTATCACCAGAGGAAAGGCACTCCCTATTAAAGCCATTTCTGAAACAGTACTGGATATTTATATGGATAATGATGATGCCATAGAACCCCTAGAGGAACAATTTCCAAAAGAATGGGCAAGCACTACTAACCTTTTCGAAAATTTGGAAGTACCCACACTAATACCTATACTGGGGAGTGTAGATTCCGGTAAAACTTCATTAACAACCTTTTTGGCAAACACCGCTTTTAAAAAAGGTTTCAAAGTTGCAATTGTTGATGAGGATGTTGGGCAAAGCAGTATTGGCGCACCATGCTTTGTCAGTATGGGATTTATGGAGAAAACAGTTTCTATGCTGTCCGAAGTTAAATTGAAAGGGTCTTACTTTGTTGGTTCGAATACCCCCTCTCGGTTACTGCACAGAACAATAACAGGAGTAGCAATGATGGTGAAAAAAGCATTAAACAATAATGCAGAAATGGTTCTTATAGACACGTCTGGTTGGGTATATGGAAGGGGTGCAAGAGAACTTAAGACATCTTTAATATTAATGTTACAACCTAGAATTTTGATTGCACTACAAAGAGAGAATGAAATAGAACATCTATTAGTCCCATTCAATAAGTCTTCAGTTAATGTTGTTCGGCTTCCCGCTCCAAAAACGTATAAAAGAAGTAGAGAGAATAGAAAATTCCTCAGAGAAATCTTATATCAAAAAGGTCTAGAGGGAGGGCAAGATATAACTATAAACTTGGCGCAAATCAGCCTAAAGTATACCTTACTTGGTTCTGGTTCTAAAGTAAAACCAGAAAAATTAGAAGAAATAAAACGTATTTTGGGTTGTCTTCCTGTTTATACTGAAGAATCTGCAGATCTATTATACATTGTTCTACCAAATGATGAAATCAAAATAAATAAAGATATAACAGAATATTTAGAGAATCAATTATGTAAAACAGAAGTGTATCTCACCCAAAAAAGAGATTTCGAAAGTGTTCTAGTTGCTTTCCAAGACAAAAACAATGAGCCCATTGGCATAGGTATAATTAAAAAAGTAGATTTTGAAAAACGCGAAATTACCTTTTATACTTCTACCGACAAAGAAAAAGTAAAATCAGTACAATTTGGATTATTAAAGGTTAGCGAAGATGGAGAAGAGCTAGGATATACAAAAATACTTTAAACGGCCTCTCAGTTGAGGTACTAATTTTTTCATTAGTGAATTGGAAAGAAATATTCACTGTTACTACTTTCTTCCAATCCATCCTATTTCCTTTATAGTTTCGCCAGTTTCAATAACTTCAAAAGCCTTTTTCAATGCATCTTTCTGTTCTTGCACTGTAACATCTCTGCCACCTAGACCCGCTATAAATTCCAGCACAGGTGTTTTCTTATCCTCCGTATATAGCGCAGATTTAATCTCAGATGCTGCTGCACCGCCTTTTCCCGCTGAAAGGTTTCTGTCTATAACTGAAATGGCCTTAACACGGCTAGCAATTCTACGTATCTCCTCCTCAGGAAAAGGTCTAAAAGTCCTCAGCTTGACCGATCCAGCTCTGTAGCCTTCTTCTCTTAGTTCATCGACAGCCACCATAGCTTGATCGGCAAGAGAACCCATGCAGAAAATAACCGCGTCTGCATCTTGACATCGATATTCTTCGGCCAAATCACCGTGGTATCTTCCAAATTTCTTTTTGAAATCAGATGCAACCTCAACGATTTTCCTTTTAGCATTCTCTTGTGCCAAATGTATAAGATACTTAAACTCGTAAAACCAATCATCGGGGTTTTGTAGATTTCCATGAGTAATAGGGTTATCGAAGTCTATAATTATATGCGTTGGATTATACTGAGGAAGGAACGTATCAACCTCTTCTTGTTCAGGAATCTCAACTGGTTGAGAGGTATGACTAATAGTGAACCCCTCATAACAAACCATCATCGGCAAAAGAACTTCTTGGTCCTCCGCGATTTTAAACGCCTGTATAATTGAATCGAACGCATCCTGGTGATTCGCACAGTAAATCTGCATCCAACCAGTATCTCTCTGAGAAACCGAATCACCATGATCCGCCCAGATGTTCCAAGGTGGTCCTAAAGCTCTATTAACCACAGCCATAACAATAGGCAAACGCGCGGACGCTGCCCAGTGAACCATCTCGTGCATATAGACTAAACCGTGGGCAGAAGTAGCAGTAAACGTTCTAACCCCTGCGAGGGACGCACCAACGCAAGCCGCCAAAGCAGAATGCTCAGATTCAACACGTACGAACTTAGCATTCAATTCGCCGCCGTCAACAAGGTCCGATAACTTCTCCACAACACCAGTCTGCGGCGTTATTACCCCCGAACAAGAATCCTGCTCAGTTTGGATAAGCCGCTATGACCGCAGGTCTCGCTAAAGCAGCAGCGTAAGCCGCAGCATAGTTTCCTGTTGTTATCAAAGTTTTTGCCATCACGCTTCCTCCTTTTCTCTAACTAAATGCATATTCTTTTTAGGACAAACAGATGCACAAACGCCACATCCTTTACAATAGGTATAATTAATTACCGGATATCCCTCCTCGTCAACGCTAACAACGTTTTCGGGGCAGAACATCCAACAAGCCAAACACCTATTGCACTCTTCTCGATCATAGACCGGTTTAAAAACTCTCCATTCACCAGTTATTCCCATACTTGCCTCTGAAGGTTTGGAAACTGGTATCGGAGTCAGATCCCGCCAAGTCTTAAACTGTGAAACCCTCTCACGCCTAGAAACAGGCATGCTACCCTCAAGGTACTGCTCCTCCGGCACAACATGTTCTACTGTCTTTTCATAAGCCATTTCAACGGCTTTAAGATTCTTTTCACCCTCTCCGCCACGGAATATATCGCTCAAGGCCTCCAACGTAGAATCTAAACTAATTAAACCCGTAGCCTTCGCAAAAGCACCAAGCATAGGTGTAGCGGAAAGCGCCAATCCCGCCACTTCCAAACCAAACTCAATGGAAATAGAAGTAGCATCCACAGTAAAAACCTTGGCACCCCTCGGAAGTTTTCCAATCTTACTAACCGTATCAGAGTTTCCCGGATTATTAATTACAAGGATTCCGTCAGTTTTTAAACCATCAGTAATGTTAGCCATACCTGATTCAAACAAAGTGGGATCAACAACAACCACAATATCAGGAGTATACACATTGGAATGAATTCGAACGGGCTCCCTCGAGAATCTTGTGTAGGCTGCAACGGGCGCACCACGACGCTCCGCGCCGAAAAAGGGTATTGTCTGCACCCCTTGGAAGCCTTCGTGGTATGCTGCCTCTGCCAAGACTCTGGCAGCAGTGACAGTGCCCTGTCCACCGCGACCATGCCATCGTGTCTCGTATACTTTAGCGGGCATTTGCGTACCTCCAAGATGAAGTGTTCTTATCTAAAATTGTTTGATTTACTAGGGATACATAATTTTGTACTTAAAACAGTTTTGGGTAATAAAATTTAACTAGATAGAAGAAACACAAAACATCCTTAACACTTAAAATTTACGCAAAAAGCTTGAAAACGAAATATGCAACTATCATTACACACTAACTTTTTAAGCAAAAAATCTTCTGTTCTACCACTCAAAAAGCAAAGAGAAAGGGAATTAGAAAAATGGCGTACAAAGCACTATATACTGAAGCCCCTCAGGAGCTTTGGCTACCAGGAAATTCCGCATGTCAAGGATGCGGATCAACACTAGCTTTGAGATGGGTTCTAAAAGCTTTAGGAAAAAAAACCGTCATAGTAGCACCCGCCTCCTGTGCGAACGTTTACGTTGGGTGGTGGCCCCGCTCATCCGCAGGCGTGCCATATTTCGACATGGCGTTCGCCGCCGGCGGATCCGCAGCTTCTGGAATCGCAGCAGCCCTAGACTACCTGAACAGGAAAGATATCACCGTAGTAACATGGGCAGGCGACGGTGGGACCTCAGATATTGGGATTCAGGCATTGAGCGGCGCCGCTGAGAGGGGTACCAACTTCATTTACATCTGTTACGATAACGAAGCGTATATGAACACGGGTACCCAGAGGAGTAGTTCTACTCCTTTTGGTGCTTGGACAACCACGACGCCTTTTGGTAAAAAGCAGCAGAAAAAGAATGTTCCCATGATTATGGCAGCTCATGATATTCCTTACGTTGCCACTGCAACTCCAAGTTATGCTAAGGATCTTTATGAGAAGGTAAAGAAGGCTAAGGACATAGAGGGCACCAAGTACATTCACATTCTGGCTCCCTGTCCTCCTGGCTGGCGTTTTGACACGGAGTCGACAGTGGAAATCGGCAAATTAGCTGTGGAGACTGGTATGTGGGTTCTTTACGAGATTGAGAACGGCGATTTCAAGTTGAGCTCTTCTAGTAAGCGGCTGTTAGATCCATCAAAAAGGAAACCTATACAGGAATACATTAGACTTCAGGGTAGGTTCAAGGATGTTAAGGATGAGGAAATCCAAGAGCTCCAGCGTGGGATTGATAAACAGTGGGAAAAGTATAAGAAACTGGAGGAAGGCTGCGCCACATTTTAAGAGTGGTAGTTATATTTTTTGAAGCGGACTCTAATTTTGCCACTTTTTTTGAGGTATATTTATTAGTAACATGTATTCCAAATTTTATTATCCCAAACTGAACAAGTTAGGCGAGTCTATCTACCGAATCAAAATATTGATTTATCGTACTCTTTATAGGATGTTTGACTCCAAATAATTTGGAGGGTCCTATATGAGGGCACTTTCAGAGGTGTACTGTGTTGTCTGAGGAAAATACAATTTTCATTGGAAGTAAAGGTGTTATGAGCTACATTTTAGCCTGCGTTACGCAGTTAAACAAGGGCAATAATGATGTTGTGTTAAAAGCGAGAGGTAGAGCTATTAGTCGAGCGGTTGATGTTGCAGAAATTTTGCGAACCAGATTCGTGAGTGACCTTAAGGTCAAGGACATTAAGATAAGCACAGAGCAAATCAAGGAGTCCGAGGGAGGCACCGCGAACGTTTCTGCTATAGAGATCACTCTGGGCAAGTGAAGAATTCAACGCACAAACTAGGATTCAAGTATTTCTATTTTCAACTGCTCTCATGATTGAATTAAGTGCGATATGGACAGAGCAGCCAGTAGAGAGACTATTGAAAAAGTAGGGGAAACTTGCATGAAGAGCAATTTTTTGTTTTCTTTTTTGTTAAGGAAGAAAAATCAATTCGGAAAGTGGGTGCTGAATTTTTGGTTTGTGGTAGGTTTAAGTTAAATTCTCTAATTTAACTAGTTCTTCCCATTTTTTATCTACGTAATCCTGTAATTCTTGTATTAATGCATCTTGGCGTTTTGGCTTGAATAAGTGTCTGAACTTACCCTGGTATTTTAGGTACTCTTCCACGGGCCTTTTCTTAACAATATCCTTTGTTATTTTGTACTTTCCGTTTTCCACCTCGTAAAGCGGCCAGTAGCGGGTAAGTACAGCTTCTCTAGCGATCTCTATTGTTAATTCTGATTCGGTTCTCCAGCCCCTAGGGCATGTAGCCAAAATTACTATGAATGAGGGGCCTTCAACTGCAACCGCTTTACGAACCTTTTTCACTAAATCCAATGGGTAGGCTGGATTCGCAGTGGCGGCGTAGGGAATATCATGCGCAACCACGATTTTCATAATGTCCTTCTGAAATCGAACTTTGCCCGGGACAACTTTACCCGTGGGGCTGGTTGTTGTCCATCCGAACTTCGGCGTAGCACCGCTTTGTTGAATACCGGTATTCATGTAAGCCTCATTAGTATAACAAATATATGTAAAGTTATGACCACGCTCCAGAGCTCCTGATAGTGCCTGTAAGCCGATGTCATAGGTACCTCCATCCCCAGCTATAGCTATGAGGGGGGTGTCTGTTTTTGGGATTCTGCCTTTTCTTTGTAGTACTTTAAGTCCTGTTTCCACGCCGGATGCTGTAGCGGCGGTGCATTCGAAAGCGGTGTGTATCCAAGGGACGCTCCATGCCGTGTAGGGGTAGGGTGTGGTTGCTACTTCAACGCAGTTGGTGGCGTTGACTATTATGGGGGGTTTTTCGAGGGCTGTGAATACTTGTCTTAGTGTTGTTGCTGCTCCACAGCCTGAACACATTCTATGTCCCGGTGTTAAATATTGTTTTGTAGGTAGACTTTTTAGGGACATTATTTTTACACTCCATCATATGTTACGTTTATACATCCTGGGCCTCTGCAGCCCACGACTTTGTAGTTCTCTTCAACTTTGTCTTTTTGTGCGACTTTGAGAAGTATTTCAGAGACTTTTTCGAAGTGTTCGATTCTTGTGTCTCTTCCGCCTAGGCCTGTTGGGAATCCCATAATATGTGGGCGGTTTTTGAGTTCATATAGTGCTGATCTTACTTCCATGCTTAGTGCGCCGCCCATTGACCCAAAACTAATGTTTCGGTCTATGACTCCAATGGCCTTTACGTTTTTGAGCGATTCTTGTAACTCCTTGATTGGGAAGGGGCGGAAGACACGGAGTTTAAGGAGGCCTATCTTTTTCCCCTCTTTCCTCAGCTTATTGACCGCGTCCTGTGCGGTTCCTGCTAATGATCCTATGGTTAATAGTGCGACTTCTGCGTCTTCCATTTTGTATGAGGAAATAATTTCATAGTTTGTGTCGAATCTTTTGTTGAAGTCGCTAAATATTTTTTTGATGATTTTTAGGGAGTTTTGTGTTGCTACTTCCTGTTGGACTTTGATTTCGGGGTAGTATTCGGGTACGCCGACGCATCCGACTGTCACTGGGTTATTTACATCTATTGGAATATGCGCTTCGCGGGGAGGCAGAAAGTCGTCGATATCTTCTTGGTCTAGGAGCTCTAAACCTTCAGTGGCGTGGCTTATGACGAAGCCGTCGTGGCAGGACATCACAGGTAGCAGGGCGTCTTTATCTTCCGCTATTCTGAATGCTTGTACGATTGTGTGGTATGATTCTTGGGCGTTTTGATTATAGATTTGTATCCAGCCTGAGTCTCGTACGCCCATGGTGTCGCTCATATCGTTCCAAATGTTCAGAGGGCTGTTTAATGCTCTGTTGGATACTCCCATAACTATTGGTAGTCTAAAGGAAGAAGCGACAAATAGCATTTCAAACATCAGAGCTATTCCTTGAGAGGCGGAGGCGGTGAATACTCTTGCTCCGGTCAAAGAGGCGCCGATGCATGCTGCCATTGCGGAATGTTCGGATTCCGCGGCTATAAGTTCCGCATCAATCTCACCATCCGCATAGAATTGCGCTAATTCCTCAACAATCTGTGTTTGAGGAGTTATGGGGTACATGGCAATTACATCAGGTCTGCATTGTTTTACCGCATGGGCTAAGGCTTCATTTCCGGTTAGTGCGACGAGCTTTGCCATTTTTTATTCTTCCTCCATTTCTATTGCTTTCAGAGGGCACTCTACGCAACATATTCCACAACCTTTACAGTAGAAATAGTTAATTTTGATTCCGTTCTCTTCTCTTTCTATGGCTCCTTCGGGGCAGTAAATCCAGCATAGTAGGCAGTTATTGCATTTGTTTTCTTTTAGTACAGGTTTTTTTCCTTCTCTCCAGTCGCCTGTTTTGTATTCTCTGGCGTTGCCTGGCTCTGTGATGTATCCGCCTATGGGAATCTCGTTCCAAGCTTTTAGTTTCTTTTTGGATTCGCTCAACTCATTTTTACCTCCTCATACGCCCTTTTTATCGCATTTATGTTTTTTGCTGCTAAACCTTGTTCGAACCTTTCTTTGGTTACCTCAATTATGGTGCCCAAACTTATGATTCCAGTTACTTTTGCTAAGGCTCCAAGAATTGGGGTATTAGTTATCGCCGTGCCTAGAGTTTCTAAAGCGATTTTTGTCGCATTGATTGTTCCCACTTTGTTATTTACTTTTAACTCGGATTTTAATTGGTCTGGATTCTTTTCAATATTTACAATTATGATTCCATCCTTCTCCAGTCCTTCTGTAACATTTTCAACCTTTAGTAGTGTTGGATCTAGTACAACCACTATATCTGGGTTGTAGATTTGTGACCTGCTGAGTATCGGTTCATCACTTATCTTAGTGAAAGCCTTTATCGGTGCCCCTTTTCTCTCAGCTCCAAACGCCGGGAAGGATTGAACCTTCTTTCCTTCCTTTAACGCAGCCTCCGCGACGAGCCTACTGGCAGTAACAACTCCTTGACCTCCTCTGCCATGAAATCTAATTTTAATGACATCCGCCAAAGGGCTTCCTCCTGTTTTTTATTCGGTTAATTTTCTTTCGACAGCGCTTTTTGTAATAGTCGTTAATTCCTAAAGATAGCTAATCTTCTCAAGAAATTCGAACATTTTGTTCTAAATTGTTATGCTAAAAATTGGGGTTATGCGTAAAACAGTTTGCTTTTAATTGTTTTAAGTATTACGCTTTTTGCCTTCTTTTGGAATATAACTAGTGCAGTTTTTATTTATTTAAATACTTTTTATAGAACAAAGAGTAAAAATTGGAGTATGATGTTTAGTAGAGCTGCTGAGATTATTATTGAAAGTGATTTTTTTGCGGTTGAAACCGATTTTAATATTTGAGTAGCCAAGGTTTCCATCTGTTTTTCTCCAACAATTTTGATTTTTTCCGCGTTTTTTATACTATAAGCTACTTTCACTGGTTGAACTTTTACTAAGGCTTCTTTCACCATTTTTGTAATGTTGTTTATCAGTTTTTTATGGTCTCCAACCTGACCCACTGGGTTATAACCTCTAGGATTCAGGGATACAGCATTTACAATGTGAGTGTCACTGGTCATTACCTCTGCTTCATCAACACCTGTTTTTTTAACTACTTCAAGTATTTTCTCTCTTAGTCCTGGAACCATATTATTACCATCAATTACAATGTATGCGGCTTTTTGCCCTTCAACTTCAACTGCATAAACTGTGGTGCCTGTCGGCCCCATACTCATCCATTTGTCCGAGGGGCTGGAGGCTGATTGAACAGCGTAGACTTTGAATTTTGTACTCATTTTAGATTTTGCTTTTTTAACTGCCATTCTCGCAGCATAAATCATCTTTTTTGCTATTTCGGTGTTTGATGAAACGGGCTCCACGGTTTCGCCGCCACAATTATGAGCATCGATTAGAAAAGCATCTTTTACCCCTTCACTTATAGCGGCTTCTCTTACCTGTTCTCCTAAATCTGGAGTTATATCATCAAAACTTATAGGTGCTAGCGTAGCTACCAGCAGAGCGAGATCTCCAAAAATTTGGCAGCCCATTTTCACCTCGTCTTTTTCATATCTAACAAATTGACTGGCTTCCGATACAAAATTAGTTTGACCCAAAGAAACCTCAACGGTTCTCAAAACCTTTTCAATTTCTTTCGCCGAAACCAAATTTTGACCGTGTGTTGAAGGCCCGTGTGCCACGGAAGCAACGGCTCCAGTTTTTTTCTCTATCTCTTTTGCAATAATATAGGGCATTTCGCTGCTGCCAACCGTTTTGAATGGGCCGGGGTGAATATTAGGAACCACCAATACACTACTCAAGGCCTCCGAATCTTTGAATAATAATGTGAGCACGGGAAGCGATGTGGTTTCCCCAATTTTATCAAAATTTTCTTCCATCAAAACTGATTTGTTTTCTATCCAGTCTAAAAGAAAGCCGTAAAAAAATTTTAACCCTCTCACCCCTAAACCCTTAAGTATAGGCCTGTTCACCAACCAAAGGTATACTACCGCAGCCACACCAAATACAGTCGAAGTGATTGCAAACATTATTGCAGTCTCTACCATTCTTGGGTTTGGGAAAGAAAGAAACACTTCAAAAAGTAAAAACGCGATTACGCAAAACACCGGCTGTGAAAAAGCCGCTGCTAGCGACCTAAAAATACTAAACTCTGTCATTGCGTGGAGTACCAAGAGCCTTAACATGAATATAAAAGAAACACCGAAAATAAACGCTACAGAAACTATAATAGAGATATCGGTTAACCGAAATAGTATAGCCCCAATAATATAAGCTATGCCTAAAAAGAGAATGCATAGAAAGGATAATGCAATTAACCTCCTTCGGTCCCAAACACTCCTATTACCCTTCATAAGAGGATGTGTTACCAAGGTCGACAGAATAGTCGGAATAAATAGTATAGAAGCCCCTTCAATGATTCCCATAAGTATATTACTAATAAGCGGCAGAGGAAGGTAAACAATAATCCTAATAATAACACCAATAATTAAGGACGCCCCTAAAGAAAATATCAATAATTTTTTCATAGTAGGCAATTGGAATAGCCACTTATATAGTGAAGCAGTTTGTTCTATATTAGCACTCATAGATCAACCTTCCAAAAGTTAATATCGGAGGCATACTTTTTTCTTTGTTCATTGAAGCCAAGACATTTTTTAAATCTTGCCCAGATAATTCTTTTATATAAACAATAATCTCACTTGGCGAGTAATTCAAGAAGCCATACTATCTAATAGAGAAAAGGATTTAACTTTAACTTTCTGCTCAAGAAGGTTCAGGATTTTAAGGTAATTTTAATTAAAGGATTACTTTTTATAAATTAATTTGGTTCAGAAATCATTAATTTATAAGGATAAAATATTATAATTGGAAGGATTTTAATGACTGGCTATCGTTTTCTTGAACATACTGCAGATGTTAAAGTAGAAGCCTATGGCAAAACCATCAATGAAGCCTTTAAAGAAGCTGCCCGAGCGCTCTCTGAAGTAATGACTGACACTTCAAAAATACGCCCATTTATAAGGCGAAAGATAGAGGTCGAAGCCGAAGACTTGCAGGCTTTACTCTACGAATGGCTGGAGAAATTCATTTACTTATTTGATTCTGAGGGACTGGTTTTTTCAGAGTTTAACGTCGAAAGCATTCAACAAGTAGAAGGAAGATTAAAACTAAAAGGAGAAGCCGTTGGCGAAGAATTCGACGAGGAAAAACACCCGCAAAGAACTGCGATAAAAGCAGCAACATACCACGAAATGAAAATCAAGCAATCCCCAAAAAAAACAATTTTAGAATTTGTTTTAGACATTTAATTTTTACCAAACTTATGCCTTTGAGATTCAAATTTACAAAAAAGATATGGCGCAGGGAGAGGGATTCGAACCCCCGCGTCCCTTACGGGACACTGGCTCTCAAGGCTTACGCTTGAAGGAGATTCCTCATTCAATCAGCGCCGTTTCCAGACACATTCCGTGTAATCCGGGCTTGGCTATCCCTGCTGCCTATTATCTGTTAAGTGTGATTCGAATATATTTATTTCTAACTTTTCTTTTTCTTCAATAACTTACCGTACATCTTCGAATAGGTGGGAAAGAAAGGTAAGTAGAATAATCTTAATGAATGTTTTCTATTTAAAAGGTTTATTTGAAGTCCTCGCTCCGCGATGGAGAGGATGAGACCATATGTTTAAATAAAATTCCCAGACGGATGGACTGGCTTTGTGGTGGAGTTGCGGCTTGTTGCCTCCGCATTCTGTCGTTCTTCTTTTTTACACGAAGGTGTTTAAATCGAATTATGTGCAGGGAGCGGACATGAGTACGGCAAACAGAAAACCGGCAAAATCAGAAAACAAGGCTTACCAACCCTCCCACCACCGTAAGCTTGTATGCCCGGGAGCGGTGATTAAACTATGGGATGAGAGCCTAATATAGTTATAGTGGTGTATTTATAGTGGTGGAGAGATGAGTGTAACTAGGAGAGAAATACCAGCTTTAATGGGGCGAAAAGATGCGCGGTTACCGGTTCAAGCTCCATCCCTCAAAAACCATTCAACAAAAGCTGAATGAGCAGATGGAGCTGTGCAGAGGCCTCTACAATCGACTGCTTGAGGAACTCAACAATGCCAGAAAGGAATGAAGAGGAATAACACAGAGAGACACCCAAGCCCTAATCGTGGAACTAAAGAAGACTGAGAAACCCGAACTGAAAAAAGTCCACTCTAAAGTATTACAGATGGTGAACTACCAGCTCTGGTCAAACATAGAAGCCCTATCCCGGCTAAAACAGAAAGGGAAGAAGATTGGCAAACTGAGATTCAAGGGGGCGGGCTGGTTTAAGACCCTCAACTACAACCAGTCCGACTTCAGAATCGAAGGAAAGAAGCTCATCCTTTCAAAGGTCGGGGAAATTCCCATAAAAGTCCACCGGCCAATCAAGGGCACAATTAAAGGGATAATCATAAAAAGGGAGAAATCTGGCAGGTTGTTCGCCAGTGTCCAAGTGGAGAATGAGCCCCAGCCCCTCCTACCTTCCACTGGGAAGGCGGTGGGAATAGACGTGGGGGTGAAACACTTCCTCACAGATACTGAGGGGAGACAGTTTGAGAACCCCCGCTTCTACGAGAAAACCCTGGAGAGGATAGGGATTCTTCAGAGAAAACTCTCAAAGAAAAGGAAGGGTTCAGAGAACAGGGAAAAGGCGCGGGTTAGGCTGGCTTGCGCTTACGAGAGGCTGGTAAACCAGAGGAATGACTTTCTGCACAAGCTTTCCCGGTTCTACGCAAGCCACTATACTATTATTTTAGTGGAGGATCTGAGAATACAGAACTTAGTTAGAAACCGCAACCTAGCCCAGAAGATATTGGATGCTTCTTGGGGGAAGTTCTTCCAACTGCTGTCCTACAAGGCTGAGAGTGCTGGTGGGATTGTGGTGAAGAAGAATCCGGGAGGAACCACTCAGGACTGCTCAAATTGCGGGCGGAAAGTTCCAAAAACTTTGGGTGAGAGAATACACCGGTGTCCCTACTGCGGTGTCGAGCTGGATAGGGATTATAACGCTTCACTTAACATACTTTATGCAGGGTTGGGACGACCCGAAGAGCCTGCGGAGACTAGACCTCTACAGGTTATTCCTGCAAGTCTCATCATTGAAGCAGGAAGCCCCTTTGCGACAGCGAGGGGGTAGTTCACAAGGTTTATTTTCTACTTAACTGGTATAGTTCATCGTATATTTCGGGTCTGAGGTCTCGTAGTACTGGTGCTGCTATTCTTGATGCTTTTAAATCCGAATAGTCAATTGTTGCAGTTACCAGGTCTTCCTCATCATATTTTGCTTTTGTTATGATTGTGCCATCTGGACCTACTATACGGCTTCCGCCCCAGAAAATTAAACCATCTTCGATTCCTACGAGATTCACGTAAGCCAAAAAAACCGTGTTTTCCATAGCCCTAGAGGATATAAAAGTTTCAAAGTACCCTCTACGGGTGGCAGGCGAAGCGGATATACACACTATTAATTGTGAACCCATAAGTGTAAGCTGGCGGGCGATTTCCGGGAAGTATATATCGTAACAAATCATTAGGCCGATTTTTCCAATTTCGGTTTCTAGTATTTGTGTTTCGTATCCTTGTCTGAAATATTTTTTTTCTTCAAAAACTAAGTGTGTGGGTAGATATTTTTTACGGTACTTTCCGATGTATCCTTTGGGCCCCACTATTACTGAAGTGTTATATAGTATGCCTTCTCCGGCTTCTTCTACCATTCCGAAAATTACATGTATATCATTTCTATTCGCGTTATTCTCTATTTTTTTTACTGAATTTCCAGGGATACTTTCTGCTAAGGAGTAATATCGGTCTCTGCATGAGTAACCGGTGAGTATTAGTTCGGGGAAGATTACCAGCTGTGCTTCTCGATTTGCTGCTTCGGTTATTATTTTATCCATTTTTTGTAGATTTTTTTCTTTGTCTTCGAGTGTCGGGGTCATTTGTGCTAGGGCTAGCTTTACTTTCATAGGTTTTCCTCCAACAGTTTAATATATTTTTGAAATTATAGTAGTTTGATACATTTTTATGTTTATACAAGTTATATCTTATGGAGGCTTTGGAAGAATGAAACTTTCAAAAGAGGTACTTAGTATTGATCCCGAATTTGTTGAGAAGCGTATTCTCAAATTCATTCGTTCCCGGGTTATTGATGCAGGTTTTTCAGGAGTGGTTGTAGGGCTGAGTGGCGGTCTTGACTCTTCAGTTGTTGCAGCTCTTTGTGTAAGGGCATTAGGTCCGGACAAAGTGTTAGGGCTGATGCTGCCCGAAAAAGACAGCAATCCTAATGATGTTAAAGATGCTGTAAAACTAGCGAAGCAACTTAAAAATCCCTATGAAATAGTGGATATAACTTCAGTAATTAACGCTTGCCTGGAAACCTATTTAAAGGATGCCTCTGATTCTCCTACAGTAGTGGGAAATGTGAAGGCGCGTGTACGCATGGTGACACTTTATTACTATGCAAATAAGTTACGCCGCTTGGTTGTTGGTACTGGTAATAAAAGTGAAATATTAGTCGGATACAGTTAATGGTTGATGACCATAACTGCCGAAAACTTCACCAAGTATGGCGACGGCGGCTCCGATATCCTACCAATAGGTGATCTCTATAAAACTCAGGTTCGTCATTTGGCAGAGTGCCTTAAAATCCCAAAAGAATTAATTCAGAAAATTCCTACGGCAGGACTTTGGAAGGGTCAAACAGACGAATCCGAAATTGGTGTTTCATACGATGTTTTGGATCTGATACTTTACGGTTTAGAACATTGGATGGATGAGTCGGAAATAGCTGAAGAACTCAATGTACCACTTGAAAAAGTCAATAAAATAGTAGAAATGTGGAGGAAGAGCGAACACAAAAGAAAAAGTCCTGTTATTTTTAAATTATCACATAGAACTCCGAGTCTAGACTGGAGAGTTCCATTCAATTATTATAGGTAAAATAATAAAAAGGGGTGAATCGAATGGGGCGTAGAAGGAGAAAAAAGGTTCAAAGAAGGCCTGAAAAGCGAATACCCACTGTGTTTACCTGCCCCAGCTGTGGGGAGGATAGTGTAAAAGTGGAGATTAATAAAAACGAAGGCTACGCAGTGGTAGGATGTGGTAATTGTGGATTAAAGAAGAATATAAAAATTGGCAAACTTACCGAACCTGTTGACGCGTATAGCGAATTTGTGGATTCATTTTATGAGGAAGAAAAGACTATTTAAATTAAATAGGAAAAAAATAGAAGCCTTTTTTCTTTCTATTCTTCTAAAATATTAGTAGGTAGATAGCAAAGGCACTAATTGCTCCAATGGCTGTTGAGACAAAGTTAACGATATTATTATCAATAGCTTTGTACCCTCTCAGGTGAACGGTTACCTCTCCGCAGTGAATCTCATGCTCGGTGATCTTACCGCAAACTGGACATTTGTAAAGTGCTTGAACCGTGGCGCCTATTAGACTATCCGCAGTACTTCCAATAAATCCTGCACCCAGAGCGATTATTATCAGCTTTGCTCCGAGGGGTAAGCCGAAGTTTAGTATATCTAACCAGGGGAATAAACCTATTCCAAGAAGGTTAAAGTGCTGCATAAGAAAAGCTGCACCACCGGTGATCAAACCCCCCATGATTATTGCAAGTTCCCCCAGAGGTGAAACCCCTCCTGAAGTACCAGCTACGACTTTTTTCTTAAGATTTGTTATTAATCTAGGAGGATGAGGGTTTAATAAGCCTACCTCGGTGGCTAATGTATCTGCAGCGGCCGTAGCTACTACCCCAATGAAACCAGCAAAGAAGATATCATAGTGTCCTATTGGGCTGAAAAATAAGCATACTCCTTCCATTACTGCAAGGAATGCAGCAAGTCCTCCATTAGCGATGACGTTTGTCCATGCTCTGGCTCCACCTTTTTCCTGCGCTGCTCCTAATCTTCTTTTTCTTTCATACTTGAATTTCGTAAACGTAGCGGAAACTAAGAAGAATACTAGTATAACCAAAAACCATGCCCAGTTGCCAAATATCCATACCGCTAAACCTACGACTAGTCCTGCTAAGAACCCCGAAAAATCGACTGCATGCAGTTTGATTGAGAGTGCTCCTACTCCTCCGACTACTGCGATACCAATTAAGAGATAGATTATATTTGTGAACCCCATATTGAACAGTGATTCGAACATTTTTTTCACGCCCCTTTTTCGAGCCAGCAATGTTAAAACATTTGTAAGGTAGTAGTATTTGTTTTGGAATGAATATGGTAAGTAGTGATATTTTGCGTAGTGTGTTTTGTTTTTCAGATAAAAAGGTTTCCCAAGTTTTATACTTTAAATCGTGTTGTGTCGAAACATAAGCAATTTTTCATAAATAGCCGAAAAATGTGAATATAGTATTAACAACAAGTCTCTATACCTTAAAAAATATACAAGTTTGTGTTTAAATTGGCGGGTCTCAAAGGCATAAAACTTTATAAAAATTAGGAGGTATACAAGTTTTAAGAGTGTTAGGAAGCGATGAAAAGATATGTCCATAGTACTTTGTGTCTCTCCAGCCTATAACGAGGAAAAAACAGTTTCTAAAGTAGTAGAAGGCGCCTTAAAAAATGCTGATGGAATAATCGTTGTTGATGATGGAAGTATAGATAATACCTACAAAGAGGCGAGCAAGGCGGGGGCTACAGTTGTTCAGCACAGTAAAAACATGGGCAAAGGAGTTGCATTAAAAACTGGTTTTAAAAAAGCATTAGAAATGGACGCAGATATAATAGTCGTTTTGGATGCAGATGGCCAACACAATCCAGAAGAGATACCCAAACTACTTAAAACCATGAATCGTGAAGATTCAGATGTAGTAGTAGGATCGAGATTCCTAGGGAATATAAAGGGTATGCCTCGAATTCGAATTCTAAGCAACACATTAACTACAAGGATTTTACGCTTATATTTTGGCTTACCCATTACTGATAGTCAAAGTGGTTATAGAGCATATAAAAGACGGCTTTTGGAAAACGTTGAGTTTTCTGCCACTAGATTTTCTGCAGAAACAGAGATATTGGTTGATGCACAAAGGAAAGGCTTCAAAATATCAGAAGCAAAAATTCAAACTATATACGGGGAAGAAGAATCAAAAATGCGAGTTTTTGGAGACACATTACGTTGGATTTGGGATGTCGACAAGCAGCTACTTAAAAGTCTAAAATATAAGCTCTCACATAGAAATAAATAACCTACATATTATCCTATTAAAAATTTTTAAATGTTAATGCTTAACAAAAATTGTGGTTCTTTCGTAAGATCCATTTACTAGAACTTAACGTGAAAATAAAATCAGGAGGTAGAGTTTATAGGGGAAGTGATGCCCTTACAAGTGGCGTTTTTTAAACTCTTGGCGGACAAGCCCTTTGAGAAATAGTGGAACTATTTTCAAGCTAAAGATTAATGATATTTTTTAAAGAGGGTAATGTTTATCTCTAATTTCCTGTTCCTCCCATTTAGGTGTAGCGGGTAAGATAAAATAATGGCCAATATTGCGACTATATCTTGCTAAGTTGTCCATTGAAGAACCACATTTTGGGCACTTGTTTTGAATACCATTGAATGATTTCGAGCAATGAAAACAATATGTAATATCTCTAGTAAAGGTAAAATTTCCTATTTGTGTCTCTCTACAAATTTTTTCACTTAACCTTATTAATTTATCAGAAGGTACCTTTTTTTCGAGTGAGATGTTCATTAGGTGCCCACCTGAGAGAAGGGGATGAAACATATTTTCTAATCCTTTTCTTTCATCAATAGTTAGAGGTGCTGAAACTCTGATATTACTCGTTGAATAATAAACATTATTACCCGTGCCCCTCACATTAACGTTTTTCTTACCAAATCTTTCAACATCTAGCTTCGCTAGTCTATTTACATAGGAACCGCTTGTAGGTTGAGTTACCACCCATCTTAACCCTGTGTTAGTTTTTAACTCATTTGCATGCTCGTTAAAACTTTGTAAAATTCTTAATGCAAAATCTAAAGAGGCCTTATTACTATCAATTGGTGTACCTACGTGTTTTTTAGTTGCTTCGTCTAGCCCAACAAAACTCAGTGAAAGTGTCGCGTTATCTATTCTATAGTATAATTCACCATTCAAATCGGAAGTCAGGGTAGGTAGTGTTTTATCAGTAAACATGCGTTCTCTAATCGCTTGTAATTTTATTCCAAGTACAGTTGAAGCCATGTCTAGTCTTTCATTAAGTAACTCAAAAAAAAGTTCATCATCACCATTTGATTCGTAAGCAATTCTAGGCAGATTAACAATTACTGTTCCAAGATTCCCAGTTCTTAGTGTATCAAGCTCCCAGTCTTTACTCCAGTCGGTACCTAGACGTTCTAACCCTCCGGTGTAGTTAACATTCCCATTTTGCCATTCAGGTGAGAAATTCGCAAAAAGGGGGTTCCCCCAGCTAGCTGATAGCTCAAACATTTTATTAAGAAGTGGCAGAAGGGTATCGTCTTCCCAAATATCAGGTCTTAATTTAAAAACTATGTTGCAGTTAGGAGTTGGCTTGTCTGCCAAATTTTCTTCTTCCATTAAAACATCAAGTATAGAGTTAGCGAATAATTGGGCCTCTTCCTCAAAATCTTCGTATTTTCCTACAGTTTTTCCATTTGGGCCTATTGCAGGCTTGTTTTTTAGATGTTTGGGGGTTACAAGTTCTAAATTAAGGCTAACTGAATGATTCATGTTATGGCATAATTCACTAATAAAATAATGTGCAACCTTTTTTGTTTCCTCGTAGGACATGCCTTTTAGAAAAGGGGCTAAGAAAATGTTAAAATTGTCAATAGACTGTTCCCCACTTAAATCGGTTTGAAACAATTCTAGCAATCTGGAAAGTTGCGAAATTATAGTCTCTGCGGAGCTTATACTGCTTAATGGGGTAAACATCCCTCCTTTGGATCTCGATTCTAAGGAGAGCAGACTACGAATATCATGTTGAATGTTATTCGGGCGTAGTACCCAGTAACTGGCATCAGGAATATGTATGATTCCAGAAAGGTGAGCATCAGCTATTTCTCTCGGTAAAATCTTCAAAAGAAGGTACTGTTCTAAAACGGCGTCGCCCGCAAGTTTATGAATGCTTTCAGCATTTGAAAACTCAGTCTTGGGATTTTTTATTATAGTTGTAACATCGTAGACCGGAAGCCCTAGGCGGGTTAGTGCATGTCGATACTCTTCCAATCCTTTTTCTAATAAGATTGCATTAACAAATTCACGAATTAAGGGAGCAGTTAAATATCTTATTTTGGATTTAAGCAACCGCTCTTCGGCTTCAGTAGCAATATTTTCTGCAAGCTGCCTTGGAGCTCTAGCTTCTCTTACCAATGAATCTGCAATTTTTTTCCTTTCAAATCTTTCTATTGCCAATCTTGATGTTCTAACGAAGAGTTCTCCTTTTTCTCGTCGACTAAACTCTTCTAACATTCTAATAAATTCAACTACTTTTTCTCCTAAACTTGTTAAGGTATAGTTGTTATCTTCATCACAATTAACTAGCTGCGCTTTTTTGGTTAGTTCCCCCAGATGATAAGCAAACTTTCCTGCTTCTTTCTTTGTATCCATTCCTAATATCTGCATAATTTTAGTAAAGGAAAGAGGACTTTTCATACTGAGAACTTTTAATATCTGTATACGCGTTTCACTAGATAACGCAGACAGAACCGCTGAAGTCAACTCCCAATCTTCTGGTTCTCCAGACAAATTTAACCCCCATGCTATTTAAGTTTCAATTATTTTTAATACGTATTAAATAATAATATTGAAAAATATTTTTTACTTTTTACTTAAATTCCCATCTCTAGTTAAAGGTCTAAATTTAATCGCATAGTGGACCACACCATCTTCACCATCTTCCCTCACCTTACGAAAAACAGCCTCTACAGGCATGCCAATAGATATTTCATCAACATCGCAATCGGTTAACTGACAAATTACTTTTACCCCTTCCAACAATTCAATTAGAGCTACTGGATATGGTTCGCAAGTTTCAAAATCACTAGGCGGTTTCCTAATCACCGTATAAGATAAAACTTTGCCGCTCTGTGAAAAATTTTGTAAATTAAGCTCTTTACTTCCACAGTTGGGGCAAATAGTTCTTGGTGGAAAAAAAGAAAAATTACAATTTTTACAAACGGCCCCTTCCAATCTATACCTTTGAGGTATTTCTCTCCACATTTTGGGTAGTCTCATTTGCATCACGCGAACTTAAACTCTTTTAAGCACATGTACAGTTACTAAGGATCCTATTCCTGCAGCATTTTGTATTAGTGCTACTTTTGCGGGATCTGCCTGATTTTTTCCAGCTTCTCCACGAAGTTGAAGCGAGGACTCTACAGCTTGATAAACGCCAGTAGCGCCCATAGGGTGCCCTCTAGCCTTAAGACCCCCACTCAAATTAGTAGGGATTGGTCCATTCAAGTCAATTAGACCCTCTTCAACAGATTGGCCGACTTTTCCTCTCTCAATGACACCTAAATCTTCTAAGGCAAGAAACCCAGAAATGGTGTAAGAATCATGCACCTCAAATAAATTTATATCTGATATTTTTAATTTGGAACTTTCTAATGCAATCTTGGAGGCTTCGGACGTCGCCTTAAAGGTAAGGATGTTTTTTCTATCATAAAGTGCCAAAGTATCACTTGCCTGCCCCGCTCCCGCTATCTCTATTGGAGTATCCGTGAATTCTTGAGCCCTCTCTAGAGGACACAAAATAACTGCTGCTGCGCCGTCGCCTGCTGGCGCCGTATCAAACAAGGTAACCGGATCAGCGATGGTTTGCATGTTTAAAGCGTCCTCTACAGATACTTCATAGGGTAATTGAGCATAGCGATTTCTAGCCGCATGTTTATGCATTTGAACTGCAAATAGGGCAAATTGCCTTTTAGGTACTCCGTAATAATGCATGTAGTAACGCATAATAATTGCAAATTCTCCGTCAATCGACAGCCCGTTAAATGCCTCGCATTCCTGCTCGATTGCCTTGGAGCTTATTTTCCTATTTTCCCCATGAGTAGCTTCAGACATTTTTTCCACTCCCCCCACAATAACAATATCATAAAGCCCCGAAGCCACGGACTTAAATCCTTCGTAAAGAGCTGCCCCACCAGAACCATCGGCACATTCTACAAGCATAGACGGGGTAGAATTTAGGCCTATGGAATTGGACAGAAGAACGCCAATATTCTTCTGAGAAGTATGCTCACTTGAAGACATGTTGCCCACGTACATAGCATTTACGGGAGGGCCCCCAGCATTTTCCATAGCATCTAAAGCGACTTTAGCAAAAAGTTCGCGGAGCGACTTATGGTAGTGATTTCCAACTTTACACATCGAGAGCCCACAAATTGCTACTCTTCTCAATCGAAAAGCCTCCATTTTTGTAAAAGCAAATAATGGCAAACTGGCAATTCCATATATTTTTCTTGCAAATATTTAGATAAGTAATAGCTTTCAAATAATATTTTTCATAAGGGCATCTTGATTCACAAATTCCTTTTACTTAACCTTTATTTACAAAAGGTTGTCGATTGATAATGGAAATAGTTTCGTTTTCACCAATTTTATTAATACAATTTTTATGTTGAAGTATAGGGATTAACAATTAATACATATGAGGCGTATATTAGAACCTTACGCAAACTTGAATTTTTTATAGTTATTCTCGATTTTTAAAAATGTGGGAAACGTGTTTTTTAATTACTTTTACTATACTTTTTTTAAATTCTACTTTTGTGGTGTCTTTTATATTCCCTTTATAAGTTTTCGCCACCTGAGGTAGGTAATATAATCAATATATTTTTTGCGTGAGATATACTCACTAATTTTAGAGGCGAGCCCCCTTTTTTCTTCAACCCCATCTTCAACTATAATATAGAATGCGTCTGACCCAGCCCCACTACCATAGGAAACCATAAGTATCTTGTCATTAGGCTCCGCCACCTCTAGAATCGCTGTCAGACCCAGCATCGCTGAAGCAGAATAAGTATTCCCAACATTACTAACAAGTAATCCAGGCTCAATCTGTTTTTGTGTAAATCCTAAGCTATTAGCGGCTCTCAAGGGAAATTTACCGTTTGGTTGGTGAAAAATAACATAGGTTAGATCAGAACTTTTCAAACCTAACTCATTCATAAAAATTCGTGCACAATTTATTGTGTGACTAAAATATCCGGGTTCCCCTGTAAAGGTCTCTCCGTGCCTAGGATAGATTTGTGTGGGACGCCTCCAAAAATCCGGCGTATCTGTGCAATAAGAGTAAGAAGCTTCAATAGTTGCCACTGTTTTATCACTATCCTTTGTTCCGATAATTAACGCCGCTCCACCCGCTGCAGCCGAGAATTCTAATTCGTCACCAGGTCTACTTTGAGCCACATCCGCACCTACAGCAACTCCATATTTGATCATTCCTGATGAAACTAAGCCCAAACAGCACTCCATAGCTTCGGTACCGGCCTTACACGCGAACTCTAAATCAGAAGCTAGGATGTTTGGTGCAGCGTTTATCGCCTCCGCGATGATAGTACCCGTAGGCTTTACAGCATATGTCGGAGACTCTGTACCAACAAAAATGGCTCTCAAATCTTGTGGGCTGATTTGAGCTCGGGAAATGGCGTTCTTCACGGCTTCTGTAGCTATAGTAGTAGTATCCTCATCAGGGCCTGCAACAGCTTTCTCTGAAATACCTAAATTTAGTTCAAACCGTTCCTTGCTTTCCCCCCAAATATCAATCAGCTCTTGTATCTTAAGTCTATAGCGGGGAATATAGGCTCCCCAGCCTAAAATGCCAACTTTGCGTAGGGGTCTCATAACCAACTTTTCATTAGTTTTAATAGTATCTGCCACAAAACCACCCAAGTGCAACATGTTTTGCTTAGTTTGACACAGCTTACAAATTTTTTCTAAATAACCATGAACTCCCCAAAGTCTTTAAAAAGGATTACGAATCTTCCAAAGTGCTCTATATATAAAATCAATTTAGAAGAATAGAAAAATTTAATGAAGAATAGAAAATTCATAGAGGAATAATTTGCCTTAGTTCTTTAATCATATCTTCAACAGATTCTATTTTAGAGATTGCTAATGGAATGCCTTCCTTCTTTGCTAGCTCAACAGCAAGAGGATCAGGCTCTAGAAGTCCATGTAAAACGATCAGGCTTGGTTTACGCGCATTAATCTTTATAGTGATTAAAGGGGAACGCCCCGTACTGGCATTTGTGAAAATAACCCCTCTTTCGCTAGACGCATCATACAACTTGAGAAAAGCGTCGCCAGAAAGCTCTCTAAACGCACTAATACTATCAACAACTATATACCCAAATAAATTCCTATCTAGAAACTCCCCTCCCACAACACACTCCGCCCGGATAGTAGAACAAAACTGCCGAGCATTTATAGGATTAGTGAACTCCCGTATATCCAGAATAATGTCCGTAGGAATCTCAACACTCATTAACCGACTAAACGCAGCAGTTATTTGCCCCCCATTCTTTTCATCAATTGCAAGCAGTCCCTCAACAAAACGCTTTATAGTTTTAGTTCCAGGAGACTTCCTCCTACTTCCCTCATAATCACTAATAACTGAAGGAGAAACATCCAAATACTCTGCCAAAATAATTTGAGGTATATGAAACAATTCCCGCCACTTACGCATCATCTTGCCCGGATCATCCGAAAGAGAAATCTCACCAGCTACTCTTCGAGCTAACCTCTCCGAACTGCTTTTATAAATGCTCATATTCAAGTTTCATAGAATTAACACACATAAACATTTCGGCTATTATCGAAGACGCAATGTCCCCCATTAGTGAAAACGCTGGCACAATATGTGGTGTTTTCAATAATTTTTGTCTAAAACCAGTTGCCCAATCTACCGTTTAAAGGCTCCTTTTCGGAAAAGAAGCCCAAAAAACCTTTTTCCACGAGCTTCAAAAAGACCAGAAATTCTCAAAAACACCGCATAATTTCACTAACAAGGAACATAGCGCCATTATCGAAAAATTATAAAAATCAGAAATTCGAAATTCACCCAACAAAAATTTTATCTGTTAGAACTGACTTAACCCAAACAAAGAATTCTTTCTAACGAAATGTGGGCGGATGGTCTAGAACTCTTCCTCTAAGAAGAAGAGTGGAAAGTTTGGTATGATTCCTGGTTCGGGACCAGGAGGTCGCAGGTTCAAATCCTGCTCCGCCCACCTAATACATTCTCCAATTTGAAAGTTCTGCTTTCGACATATATTTATTTAAAGGAATTTTTCCAGCAAATATTTTTAAGTAGATACAAATCTAAGTGTAATCGATTCGAATTAAGCTAATTTAATGACTGAAGGAGATTGCTGAAATTGGCGGTTAAAGAGAGAATCGGAAAAATCATTAGAGTTACCGGACCCGTAATCGAAGCGGAAGGACTCAGCGGAATTCAAATGTATGAGGTATGCCGAGTAGGAGATGAAGAATTAATTGGCGAAGTAAACAGAGTTGAAGGTTCGAACGCAACTATTCAAGTATATGAGGAAACGACGGGTTTGAAGCCAGGCGAAAAGGTCGTAGCTACTGGAGCGCCTCTATCCGTAGAGTTAGGTCCTGGTCTTATAGGTCAGATTTTTGATGGCATCCAAAGACCGTTACCTATCCTCAAAGAGCAGACTGGAGACTTTATTCATAGAGGAGTGCTAGCAAAAGCCCTCCCTCGAGGTAAAAAATGGAAATTTACACCAACGGTTGAAAACGATGCTACAGTATCTCAGGGAGATATTATAGGGCTCGTACCCGAAACAACTACGGTAACCACTAAAATATTGGTGCCGGTAGGTATCAATGGTAAGATTACTAGTATAGCTTCGGAAGGGGAATATACTGTGGAGGACACTATAGCACGTATTAGAACACCCCGAGGAGAACAAGAAATCACCCTTATGACCACTTGGCCAGTACGACAGGGGCGTCCCTATCTCAGAAAAATGGGATCAACAACACCCCTCATAACCGGACAGCGTGTAATCGATACTTTCTTCCCCACAGCAAAAGGCGGAACAGCTTCAATACCCGGAGGGTTTGGCACAGGCAAAACAGTTATGCTTCACCAGCTTGCAAAATGGGCAGATAGCCACATAGTAGTATACTGCGGTTGTGGCGAAAGGGGTAATGAGATGACTGAGGTTTTGGAAGATTTCCCAAAGCTTGAGGATCCACGTACTGGTGAGCCGCTTATGAAGCGTACAATACTTATCGCTAATACTTCAAATATGCCCGTAGCCGCTCGAGAAGCCTCTATATACACTGCGATTACTTTAGCCGAGTATTTCAGGGATCAAGGATATGATATTGCGTTAATGGCGGATTCAACTTCAAGATGGGCTGAAGCGCTAAGAGAGATAAGTGGAAGACTTGAAGAGATGCCCGGTGAAGAAGGGTATCCTGCCTATTTGGCCTCACGCCTCGCAGAGTTTTATGAAAGAGCCGGGCGCGTTGAAACATTAGGCTCCACAGAGACCAACCAAAGAATAGGTTCAGTAACCGTTACCGGGGCTGTAAGCCCACCAGGAGGTGACTTTTCCGAGCCAGTTACCTCAAACACACTCCGCGTTGTGAAGGTCTTCTGGGGGCTGGACAAGGATTTAGCAAGCAGAAGGCATTTTCCTGCGATTAACTGGTTAAACAGTTATAGTTTGTATATTGAAAATCTGAAGGAATGGTTTTCAGGTAATGTTAATAAAGAATTTTTAGATTTACGAAGTGAGGCTATGACATTGCTTCAGCGTGAAGATGAACTCCGTGAGGTTGTACAGTTAGTTGGTCCTGACGCGCTTCCAGAAAGTGAGCGTGTGGTGCTTGAGGCAACCCGTATGATCCGTGAGGATTACTTGATGCAGTCAGCGTTGCACCCTGTTGATACTTATTGTAGCCCAGATAAGTCGTATAAGATGCTGAAAATGATTTTGAAATTTTATAACCAAATGAAGAGTGCGGTGGAAAGGGGTGTTCCTATATCATCGGTGCAGAAAATGAGTGTACTTAATGATATTTCTCGTTTTAAAATTGTGCCCACAGATGAAGTTGACAAGCGTGTTAATGAAGTGAGTAAGAAGATTGATGAAGAATTTGCATCTCTCACAGTAGAAAGCTTAGCTTAAATTTTCCTGCATTTCTATTTTTCTTTAAAATTCGTTAAATTTTTTTTATCTTTCTTCCATATTCTCGATTAACAACAAAACATTCAGTTTAAAAATTCCATAAAGACAGACAGTCTATTTTATTATACTGAGAAATTAGTTTATTGCAAACGAAATTAGGCCTTTCTCCGAATAATATTAAAAATAGTATTGAGATACTGAAGGATTAATAATAAGAGCGATCTTTTGAATGTTATTTTGTTGTTTTATTTTTTTAAACTTTTATTTCTATTCCTACGGCCCGTTTGATTAGAGTTAATATGGGGTCTTCGCCTTTTCTTTCGCCTAACCGGCTCGGAATCTCTAGTATAATAGGAGTTGGGCTGTCTTCGGTTAGTTTATTCAAAAAGGGGCGTATTTGATCTGCTAAAAGTTCTGTTGTTATGATAAGTCCTACCTCTGGGTTTTGGAAAAATTCTCGTATTTTTTGCTGTGCTTCATCCCTGTTGTTTGTTTCAAATGTTTTTGTGACGCCAGCTAGTTTTAATCCTAATATTGTGTCTTTGTCGCCGACAATAGCAATTTCCAAATTCTTCACCTTGCTTTACTGAGTTGTTTACGTTTCATTTCCCCAATAAGGGATGTGATTAATATTCTTTATGCTTGGATGGGAAATCCGAAAATATTATTGTGCTGTAAATGTGCTGTCTTCCATTGGTTAAAAATTTTTTTTTCAGAAGCCTATACTTGTACGATTTTAGATTTCCACGCTCGTTTGGATGAATCTAGATATTTGCGAGTATATCTTCGAACTCCATTATTACATTGCAATATCTGCAGCGGATTCTTACTGGGTCCTTGGATATAACCGTAAATGAGGGGAGGGCGGGCTCTCTACTATTTATAATACAGTTAGGATTAACACATCGGGGAAAACCGGTAATAATGGGAGGCAGTGATACTCGTTGCTTTTCAACTACCTCGTAGTTACGAATAATATTGATTGTTGCCCTGGGAGAAATTAATGCTATTTTATCTACCTCTTTGGGATCCAGTTCTCTTCCTTCAATTTTTACCACATCCTTTCTTCCTAATTTGCTGCTGGGTGTATTAATCAAGACACTTATTGTGCATCCTTCTTTTCCAGTTAACCCAAGTATTTTTAAAACTTCCAAGGCGGTGCCAGCAGATATGTGATCAATTACCGTGCCGTCCCGAATTTTCCGAACCCTAAGCTCTTTTTCAGTCATAAAAAAGCCTCTTGAAATTAATTTAATAACATTTCTCAGAGCATAAATAATTTATTATTCTTTGGTATAAGTGACTCTAGTCACACTCCTAATGGTTTGTAGTAAGACTAATTTAAATAAGAACTTTTATTAAATTCAGCCGAAAGAGACGACAAGTATAAGTATCATAAATAGATATTACCAATCGAGGCAGCGACTTATATTTTGAGAGAACCAAGGCGTTAATAAAAAGGTTTAAATGAAGGTTTTGAAAGACGAATAAAACTAAGAAAGAGGGAAAAATATGAGCGGCACCGCAGAAAAGATGGAACAAGCGATGTTTATTTTAAAACAAATCTCAGAGGATACTGCAACCCCCCGTAACATACGCAGAGCAGCAATACAAGCAATGGATGCATTGCAGGCTGACGAGGATTCTCCAGCAGTTAAAGCCTCAAATGCTATATCCATACTGGATGAAGTGTCACAAGACCCAAATTGTCCACTACATAGTAGGACAAAAATTTGGAACACAGTTTCAATATTAGAAACAATTAGCGACGAGGAGTAAACTGAAAAAATGCTCTCAAAGGGAAAATTGGTATTCAGAAACTAGTAATTAATAATAGTATAACTGTAGATGTCTCTGCAAGTTTAATCAAATTCGTTGCTGCTTAACTTTTTCTAAATATATTCAGTAATTTAATATTCATATAATTTTATTTGGATAAAAAGATTATATTTACAAAATTTTAATAGCTCAGATACAAAAAAACTATAAGTAATCATGAACGATTATTTTTTGGTTTTCCAATTGACCCAGCAATCAATTTTAATTAAAATCCGAGGAATACATTCAACAGCATTAACTAAAATAATGCTGGGTAACGGATTTAAAATTACGCAAGCCACATCTGTACAAGTTGAAAGATTTAATCTAGAGAATAATTTTGAGCAGCCAGATGTTGATATAGTTGATTTTGAGAATAAACAGGGAATTATAATTACTGGAGAAACCGATAAAGTAAAAAAAATTGAAGAGGTATTAAGAACAGACCTCGAAGATGCAGTGTTTAGAATACCAATTATTAAACTAAATTCGCTGTACAAAGGAAAAGTAGTAAAAATTAGCGGCAACGAAGCATTTGTTGATATTGGTAACTGTTACGCTCTTCTCCTAGACGAGGCAGTAAATGAAGGAGAAGAACATGTGGTCGAAATTGTAAAAACAGATATACAGTATCCCATAGCAACCACCAAGATTTCAATAATCGGAAAGTATGCAATATTAATAGAACAAGAAGGCATTAAAATCAGTAAAAAAATCAAAAACAGCGAAAACAGGCAAGAGCTATACTCGCTAGGAGAGAAAATAAAGCCAGAAAACTGGGGGATAATTTTTAGGACCGGAGCAGCAAATCAAAATCCAAGCATTTTAATCCAAGAAGTATCTGAACTAAACAAAAAGGCAAAGGAGTTAATGAAAAGAAAAAAAGAAACTGCAAGCCCAGCACTATTGTTAGAAGGCAATGAAAATGTTTTTATCGAGTTTACAAGCAGAGCTAAGAAAAAGCTGGATGATATTAGACAAGAAATCGTGAAAACTATTAATCAGCATCATTATTATAAATCAATAGGGCATGAATATTCCCTACTCGTTGATTTTACAGAAGAAATTTTAACAAAATATCCGAAAATGGAAAATAACATTCTAGAAATTTTTAACAAAATATACACCAGAGAATTCCCTAAAAAAGGCGACCAAATCCTAATCGAACACGTAAAAATAAACGGCTACCAATTCATACTCTCTGGCATTCTAACCAATCTAGACCCCAACAATAACCATTTAAGTATAAAAAGGCTGTTTAGAGGCGGCGGACACTTTGATGGACTTAATATACCTAAACAAACGGGAGACTACGGAATAACCGAAATCAAACTCGGATCCTGGAACCTACAAACAGAATATTATTCAAAAAATGGTGAATTTAAGGGAGCATACTACAACATAAACACGGGAATAGAGTTTTACCCGCCTAACAGACTTAGATACATAGACCTCGCTATAGATGTAATAAAATGGCCTAACGGAGAAGTAAAAATCATAGATAAAGAAGAACTTAACAAAGCCTATGAAAGCAAGCTAATATCAGAGAAACTAAAAACAAAAGCTGAGCAAGAAGCCGAGGAAATATTTGAAAAATTAAAAACAGAAAATAAAACTAATAATTCAACATAAAGAAAAATAAAATAAAGTATAATGGGAAACCTTTTAAAAAAAAATACAACCAATCTCTTTTAGAAAATCTAAATAAAAATTTTTGCCTATAAATGGGCCCCGAAGTACTACTGGTATTAAAGTTGCGGGGATGTCCGAGCGGTCAAAGCCTGACAGGTGGCCAGAGGAGGCAGACAGGAATCAAATCCCTGGTCAAGGCTCAGGACCTGCTGGCGTAGAGGCTCTCTGAAAAACTAGAGCTGCGAAAGCCTTCGCGTGTTCGAATAGAAGCATCATAATGATGCTCCTCGAGCGTCACGCTCCCCGCACCATTTTTTAAAATTTTCCAATTTTGATTAAGTTGCATCATTTTTAGCATTAGAAAAACTAATACTAGGTAATAGTTTTCGTAATATTTATAAATTAAAGGGGTGATTGTTAGTTTAGCTTTTGAAAGTTTTTCGAGGTTGAAAAGACTTGAAAAAAATTACATTGGTAGTATCCAGTGGTCCATACACTCATGAGAGATCTTATACCGCTTTAAGATTAGCCCTAACGGCTCTAGTTGAAGGGATGGAAGTTAATTTATTTTTGGTGGAAGATGGTGTACTTTTAGCGCATAAGGGACAAGAACCCAAGGAGTATGCAAATGCGTTAGAATGGTTACAAAGAGCTATGAACGAAGGCACAAAGGTACGGGTCTGTGGGGTGTGTATCAAAGGGAGAGGAATAAAACAAGAGGAGTTAATAGAGGGAGCAGAAGTGACAACAATGGAAGGGCTAACCGACTGGATACAGGAAAGCGATCAAACGATATGGATATAGGAGATGGTTTGTGTGGAGGCGGGTTATCATCTGGATGTGAAGCAAAAGGCTTGCCCAATTCCAGTAATATTAATGAGAGATAAACTTAAAGAGATGAAAGCAGGGGAAGTAATAGAAATTATTACTGACTTTCCCTCCTGTAAGAATAATATAGAAAGAGCTGCCACGAAAGCAGGGCACGAAGTTTTGGGGATAATAGAAGACAATGGAAACTTTAAGATATATATAAAGAAAAAGGAGTTAAAGAGTTTATAATCAAGTCACTTATTTATTTTGGCTTAACCAATTTTTTACATGATAGATTGTGAATTTCAGCATTAAATTTAAGCCATCTAAATACTAATTTGGGATGAGGTATATTTTGGTAACGTAATCTAAACTGGAATTTAACTTACTAGAGGAGAAGTTAATTGCGTATTGATTTCTTGAAAACCTTTTTGGAAGTTGTTTTTGCTGAAAGTTTTCTTGAAGCAGCGAAAAGGCTGAAGGTAACACAAGCCACAGTAAGTAATCAAATAGCTTCTCTCGAAGAATATTTTGGAGTCAAACTGTTTGTGAGAACTAGAGATGGAGCTTACCTTACTGAAGAAGGTAAAATTCTGAACAAAAGAGCCCAACAGATTTTAGATTTGGTGGACATCACCAATAAAGAAATTAGGAATTCTTCCGAAAAATTGAGAGGTACAATAAAGATTGCAGCAAGTACAATTCCTGGTGAACATATCTTACCTATTATTGCAGGAAGCTTCAAGAAAGCCTACCCTGATGTAGATATTGAAATCGAAATTGGAGACACAGGATCAAGCCTAAAAAAACTCGCTGAGGGGCGTGTTGACTTCGCTGCAATTGGTAGTTTAATGGATACTCAAAACATATTCGAAACCAAAGTAATCGCAAGGGAACGCTTAGTAGTTATAACCTCGGTTAACCACGAATTATCCAATAAAAAGGCTCTTGATCTTTCAGAAATTTTGAATTACCCTTTTGTGTCGAGAGAGCACTCTTCAGGTACTAGAAACGAAATTAATAAAATATTTACCGAGCAGCATATTGACCCAGAAAAATTAAACATTGTATTAGAATTGGGTAGCACGGGTTCCGTAATTACAGCGGTTTCTGAAGGAATCGGAATTGGTATAGTATCTTCAATTGCAGCGGAGAAAGCTAAAGCAGCAAGATTGGTGGATATTGTTGAAATAAAGAATGCAAGAAATTGGCGTGAATTATTCCTTGTTAGACTAAAAAAACCGGAATACCCAGAAATATTAGAAAAGTTCTGGGGAAGCGTGAAAAAAATGTAGTCCTACTTTAATAATTCATCCAACTTCGAAAAATAGTATTAGTATTCAATCAGTATATATCGCTTGTTTTTTAGAGGAATGTTAATTTAGAAAGGTAGAATGTTAACAGCTAAGTCAAATCCGCAATATCGATTCCACATTCAGCTATTCTGTCAAGCATATCAACTATAGTATTTAGGGGGGTTGCTAAAACAGGCGCTTGATTTAGGATTTCTTCATATGTTTCGTTTAAAGCCTTTTCTAGTTCAGGTTTTTTAGCTATGGTCTTCGCCGCTAAATTCACGTCTTTTCTCAATAGTGCCTCGATTGCATTTGAGTGAATGTCTTGTGTTATTTTACTTGTTTCTAAAATTTTTTGTAGCACAGTTTGGGGTATTGGTGTTTTCTGGAGCAACGGAATCTGTTTGGCTATTTTTACAGCATGGTCTGCAAGGGTTTCGATGCTCTTTACCACTGCACGATAGTCCAGACATTCTATTGCAGTTACTCCCATTTTCTCAGCTAACCGAGGGTCTTGTATTGCGGCTCTGAGTTGTCGGACTATTAAGAAATAAAGCCTATTGACCTCCTCATCACGGTTAATAACGTTCTTTGCCAGTTTATCATCAAGTTCCTTAAGAGCAGTGATTACCTCTTCTTGCATTTTGGAGGCGATTAGATAAGTTCTTTTCATTGTTCTCCTTAAAGGAACCGCGGAGGGAGAGAGTAAACATTGTAAGGTAATATCTCGAGCATCTTCCTCAACTATTTCCACACCCACCAACTGTTGTAATGATTTTTTAACCTCTTCTCTTTGGTGAGGATTTATTCTAGGACCCTTTGATTTTAAACGAATAATATCATAGCCATAAAGATACTTTGCAGTAATTTCACGGGTAAAACCTTCATCCATTTCAATTTCAGCAACTCTCAAATTTTCTCTTTCCGAATATTTAGGATCCACTAAAAGGGCCCCGTCTCCCCTTTCAATAATTGCAACTAAATCTCCTCTTTTTAGTCCAAGCCGTTTTATCCATTCCTTAGGGAGACTTATAAAAAAGTGCTACCTCCAGTTTTCTGCAATTTTCTAATTTCCATTTTTCCAAACCTCATTTGATTAAAATAATATTAATCAATTTTTCAAAATCCTATCAGAATATAATAGCAAATTAAATTTAGTTCTTTTAAATCGTGCAACAAGTTCTTTAGAGATATATATAGTTTTGGGTGTTTTTAATATTGTACTAACAATTTGTTTTTTTACAAAGATTTGAGCAAAACAGCCTCATTCCTTAAAGAGCGGGAATGAAATGCACTAGATTTAAACACTGAAAAAGGAGAAAAGAGAGTAATAGGGCATACTTACCCAAGGAAGGTTGCGGAAGCCGTTAACGGGGCGGTTATACGTTTAAACCTTACGGTTACTGAGCCAGTGCAGTGACACGCCTCGCACTCCTAGAATTAATAGTGATAGAAGTGTAGAATCCCTGACCCTTTAGGGTTGGGAGTATGCCAGCAAAAGCTATATCTTCCTACGTCTTTTAGTGAAATAGAGTTTGAAAGAAGTTGAAGAACCGTGCAAGCTAAGGATAGGATAAAAAGAACATTAAAAATTATTCTCGAGGCAGGGTATCAGGTAACTCCAGAGGCATTAAAAGCCTTTTCGCTTTATGAAAACCCAGAAGAGCTTGCAAAGGAGTTAATTTCAAAAATTGAAGAAAACTCGGAAAGCATCATTACTATAGACAATAAATGCGTTAATGTATTAGAAGAAAGCTTTGAAACAGGTAAGGAAATAGAAGAGGTGGAAACCCCGCAGATAAAAAATCAAATCAGCGAGATAACAAAATCAGAAAAAGTGACATCAAAAATCCAAGAAGCCATTAACAAAAAAACAGAAATCCAGGAACTTGATACTAGCAATCAATTTCTACTAACTCAGGGAAGACCAAAGAGATATTTAGCAAAAGATGTTGATGCAAGATTTGAAGTGATATTTGATCCGACCGGAAGAATGAAAGGTAAAGGCACGTTTGAAAATTTCATAAACTATTTTAGAGACAGATATATGAGAATATACAACATCTTTCTAAAAAGGGGGGATATAGAAAATATATCAAAATTTTCTGAAATCCCCAAAGGCAAAGATAAACAAATCAAAATAATAGGAATAGTAACATCAATTCAAAAAACAAAGTCAGGCAATATTCTAATAGAACTAGAAGACCTTGAGAGCACTATTAAAGCAATAATTTTTGAAAAAAATAGCGAAGTAATAAGTAAAGCAGAATACATAATGTTGGATCAAGTAATATGCCTTGATGGATATTTATCTAACGACATGTTCATTGTAAACGATTTCTTATGGCCGGATATTCCAGTTAAACGCGAACGGAATAAATCAGACGAACCAGTCTGCGCAGCATTCATTTCGGACACACACTTTGGCAGCAAAGAATTTCTACCCGACTCCTTTAAACGATTTACCCAATGGTTAAAAGGACAAATAGGAGACGAAAAAAGTAGAGAACTGGCAGAGCGTGTAAAATACCTAATAATTGCGGGAGACATAGTAGATGGCATAGGCATCTACCCCACACAGGAAGAAGACCTAATAGTAACTAATATCCATGAACAGTACGAACTAGCAGCAAAATATTTGGCAGAAATCCCAGAACACATAAAAACAATCGCAATACCCGGAGGCCACGATGCAACTAGAATAGCACTCCCCCAACCTGCAATACCTAAAGAGTACGCAGAACCCCTATATGAAATCGGTATAGAGATGCTAGGAGACCCCGCTCAAATTCGAACCCACGATGTGGAAACCCTAATTTATCACGGCGAAAGCTTAAACGATGTCATGGCAGCGATTCCTATACACCAAACAAAACCACACGAAGCAATGATAGAATTAATAAAAGGAAGACATCTGAATCCAATATACGGAAATACACCAATAGCTCCTGAACCACAAGATTGGCTTGTAATAGAAAGAGTTCCAGACATAGTACACTGCGGCCATATGCATATCAACGATACAGGAGGGTACAGAGGAGTAATCCTATTAAACTCTGGAACTTTCCAAGCACAAACATCATACCAAAAATCAATGGGGCTAGAGCCAACCCCCGCAAAACCATTAATTCTCGACCTGCAGTCGTATAAAATGACTCAACTAGATTTCCTCTAATTATCCAATCATTTTATAAAATATTAAATTATAAAACATTACTCTGACAAAAGTTTAGACATCAATTTTAGATATCAACTTTAGATATCATAATCAACCTTGTGAGAGAGTGGGAACATACTTAACAGTTTTTTTAATATGATAATCGTTTTCAAGTATATCTTTTATCTGTTCAGCAGGCACATTTATCTTAATTTGCTTGGTCATGCCGTAACGACCCTCACTCTTAAGCTTAGCAACTATTATCCCAAGCATATCCAACTCCGCAATAAGACCACTAACACGCCTCTCCCCCAATATTTCTAGATTAACAATTTTACAAAGATCCGAATACACATCATAAACCAGACCAGTAGTTATTTTTGAAGACTTGTTCCTGTCTAACAAGTAAATACTATAAAGAACAAGCTTAGATTGAATAGGAAGAGTTGAAATCACCTCTGAAACACGATCAGTCTCTAAAATATTTTGAGCCAGCTTAACATGCTCCTGAGTAATTTTAGTCGCTCCCAGTCTTTCACCCTGTTCACCAGCAACACGCAAAAGATCCAAAGCACGCCTCGCATCCCCATGCTCCCTAGCCGCAAGAGCAGCACAAAAATTAATCGCACCCGGTTCCTCTAATATACCATCAAAGAAACTCATTTTCGCCCGCTCCCTAAGAATATCCTGCAACTCCAAAGCACCATAAGGCGGAAAAACCAACTCCTCTTCGCCCAAACTACTCAAAACACGGGGATCCAAATTTTCTTTAAACTTTAGATTATTAGTAATTCCAATAATACTAACACGAGCCACCTTCAAAACAGAATGATTAATCCTTGTCAAATCATAAAGCACATCATCCCCATCTTTATCCACCAATTTATCAACTTCATCTAAAACAATAATCATAAGCCCCTTTCTAGAGTCCATCGCCGAAATAAAACGGTTATAAACCTCATCAGTAGGCAACCCTGTAAAAGGCACATCAACCCCCAGATTCTCACACAAATGAGCCAAAACACGATAATTAGTATTAACAGTACTACAATTCAAATAAACATAATTAGGCGTTAAAACACCCATCTCTCTACACTTTTCAGCCAAGTGTTTCAAAACATATTTAACCACAGCAGTTTTGCCAGTGCCAGTTTTACCATAAAGGAATACATTAGACGGGGTCCCACTTTTTAGTGCGGTGGCTAGGATGATTCCGACTCGCCCTATCTCTTTGTTGCGATGGGGGAGGTTGTCTGGGATATAAGTTGGGCGGAGGACCTCTCGGTCTTTGAATATTCGGGGTCCTGAAAGGTATTTTTCAAATATGGAATCTAGGGGCTTTTCACTCATACTCCAACCTCTGTTAATTGATGGCTACAATTTCAACTTTAATCTTAGTATTACGCCAATTAGTATACTTCAACCTCTGTTAGTTGATGGTTACCTCAGAGAGCTAAGTAGCTGAATAAGAAACCGTTTCGACATAAACTTTTGAGAAAATATTCCATCCTCCACGAATGGAATCAGCAAAATTTCCATTGGAAATCAAGGTAATAAAGATTGCGCAGAAAGAATAATAACAAAAAATCGAAAAAACAGCCGCAGGATGCTGAAATCATTAAAAAGATATCAATTTAGATATCATATAAAGTAGTCAAAAAAAGATTCCAGAAGAAGATATCAAAAGTTCAATTAAAGAGATAATCAAGTTGAGAGATAGCCTCTAATCTATCCTTCACTTTTTCAGTTCTTAGACGGTAACGATACTGTTTACGAGTACCAGTTCTCTCAAGCATGGAGTCCTTACTCTCATCATAGATTCTAGCAAGATACGTAGACATAGTACTCAGAGGGACTTCCTCTTTAAAGAGATTAATATACTGCTCCTGAACATCATTAGAAGTGAACCATCCGTGCTTAAAACACTTCAATAAAACAATCTCCAACTTCTCCTTCATGGAGAGAGTTTCCAAATCAATATAGGGTGGAGTTGCGGGCCTATCACCAGAAATTTCGGGTCCCACCTCAGGCGAAGAAAATTTTTTAGATAGCTCCTCTATCATTGAGGCTGCTAAATGGGATGGAATGTCGCCCTCTAGGGTAAGCGTTAATTTACGATCTGTTTCGGAATCCGAAATTTCAAACTTGTACTTTCTTTTAGGCAAACAGTTTTCCACCCGAAATTAAGGTAAGGTAATAATTGTATTCGCATGTATATATAGATTATCTTTGAATAAGAAATTTGTGAACCAGCCAAAAAGAAAATCATAAAGAAAACAAGGAAATAAAAATATAATTTTTACCAAAATAACCGAAAAATACCGAATAAAATCCAAAAAAGAGTCAAAAATAAACTTTAAATAAAAAATTAAGGTTTTTTTCCATATTTTTTAATATTCACAGATTCACAAAAACACCGTTAGAAAAAAGAAGAAAAAAGAATTTTTAACAACATTTTCCAGTGGAAACAAAGGGGTAAGCAATAAAAAGGATATTAACACAAAATTTTTGGCCTTTTGTTAAAAATAATCCATTTTTAGCCTTATTTTACCTTTAGATTGACAAATAAAGAGGCGATTGTGAATGACATTAATACTGAAGATCCTAAGGAGAATCCTGTTTAGTAACTCAAACATCGTCCCAGGAGGTGCGAAAACAAGGCTTTTATAGCAGAATTTCAAGATATCAACTTTAGATGTCACCATTTGATATCATAAGTATTAGAATCAATTAAGAGGTTTAGAACACGTGTTCCAACAAAAACATCCGCATCATATCAAATTTTAAAAGGCTCTACATAAAAAAGAAAGAACGTACGTATTTAGCTTTTTGTTTGGGTCTTTATTGGCGTAAAGTTTATAAATATGATTGCAATATTATTGCAACGATGGGTATGTCTGAGAAAAAACCTGTTGCCGAAAAGCCCATGGAGATCACCATGCTGGGCTACGAGGTCGTCGAGAAGGTAGCCAAGCCCTGCGCCACCTCAGCCAGAATCCTGGTCCCCAAAGACTGGGTCGGAAAAAGGGTCAGAGTCGTCCGACTGGACCCCTAAAAAAGAAAAGGGATGGTTGTGAAAGGGGTTGGTGTGCCAGAACTGCGAGGAGCTACAGAAGGAAATCCAACGCCTAAGCGAGGAGAACGCCCAGCTGCGGGAGGAGAACGCCCAGCTGAAACGCCGGTTGATGCTCTACGAAAACCCCCACACCCCACCCTCGCGGCGCAGATACCCTACTACACACCCTCACTCCCACAACCTAGGGAAAAGGTTTCCCGGTCGACCCCGGGGGCATCCGGGCAAAACCAGGCCCGCCCCCAAACCCGATGTGGTGGAGAAGCCAGAGTGGGAGAACTGCCCTCACTGTGGAGCACACCTTAGTGGGCCTTCACATGTAAGACACCACATAGTTGAAGAAATCTCTAATCCCTCCCCCAAGACGGTGATAGACTTTCTGGAGTTTGAGGGGAGGTGTGACCGTTGCGGCGGATACGTGGCCGTGAGACACCCGGACTGCCCACCTGAAGGGAGGTTCGGCAAAAACCTGTACGTCCAGACCACGCTTATGAAGTTCGAGGATCGGCTGCCCATCCAGAAGGTGGGATGGGCCTTAGAAAGGCAGCACGGAATATCACTGACCCCCGCCACAATCCTAGACCTCACGAGACGCGTAAGCGATTGGCTGAGGCCGGAGTACGAGAGAATCCTCCAGATAATACGCTGCGCAGACGTGGTCTACGCGGATGAGACTGGCGCTAAGGTCGACGGCAAGCGGCACTGGACCTGGGTATTCACAACCCCCAGCGAGACCCTCATCGCCATCCGGAAGAGCAGAGGCAAGAAGGTTCTTGAAGAGATCCTGGGGGAAAACTTTGAGGGCGTCATCATCTGTGACGGCTGGAAGTCGTACCTGAACTTCACCACCCGCATCCAGCGGTGCTGGAGTCATCTCCTCAGAGAGGCGGAATACCTCGCGGAGAATATAGCTGAAGCCAAGCCACTCTCAGAAGCCCTCCACGAACTCTACCACCACATCAAGAACCTACCCAAGGACCGACCCCCACCAGAGGTAATGGCGAATCTGGTGGAGGACGCCCGGAGAACCATGAACTACTGGGTGGAGAAAAACTACGAAACAGAGGAGGTTAGGAAGTTCGCCGCAAAGATAAGGAACGGCGCCGACCACTGGTTCACCTTCCTCACCACACCCGGCGTCGAGCCCACAAACGGTAGGGCGGAGAGAGCCCTTAGAGAGTGCGTGGTACAGAGAAAAATCATCGGCACCTTCAGGAATGGGAAGGGCACCAGAACCTACGAGACGATCATGACGATGCTGGCCACGTGGAAACAGCAGGGTCTCAACCTCTACAAAGCACTGGCAGAAAACTTAACGAAAGCATGGGCAAAGAGCTAAATACATACGAAAGAACAAACTATAAAGAGGGTTTAAAAATTAAGTACATTTATATCTATGACATTCTTCCAGGCAAGAAAAACGATCCAGTGAGGATGAAGTTTTATAAAGAGTTATTCGGCTTCAAGTACGCCTGGAAAACAAAGAACAAAAGGAAAGTTAAATACCAACCCGGTTTACTAGACTATGAGGGGTGCGAGGCAGCAGGTGACAGTGCAATACTAGTTCCTGAAGAGTATGCAGAAGAGTACAATTCCTTTTTCAGAAAATACCAAGATATAATCTCGTGTCGAGTATTTATAATACAAGATGAAGTTAAAATATAAGAATTAGAACACATGTTCTAACAAATTTACCCGTTATTTAAAAGTTGAATTAATATCCCTACCCTAACATTTCCACTGGAATTGGTAACTACATTTGTGCAAGATTATATTTAGTTACTTAGTAACTACCCCCCCGTTTTTGATTATTTCTTCATATATTTAAATATGTTTATCAAAGTTTTTGGATTAAAAACTCAATATTTATTTCAATTAAAATTTGCGATCTACTTTAAATATTTTCCAGTGGAAATCAAGGGGTGCTTTTCAAAAATCTTTCTTGAATCACTTTCCATCAGGCCCACAAAAAAAGATTTTACAAGCTATTTTTTTGGTAACTAGATTGATTTTCTTATAACTTTTCAAGACGTTACGTTAATTCCCGAGGATCTTGCCAAAAGAAATGAAAATCTAAAAACATTCTGGAAGGAGTAAAGCGAGACTAAGATATTCGTAACTCTCTTTTTCAAGGATGTTAGATATGTACACTCTATATCTACAATGTCAATATTTTTTTCTAGCAATGTTTAACCGGTAACTAGCACCGTATCCCTCCCGTACGCTATCTATTTTCGATTCCAAACATTGACATCAGTATTTGATATCAATTTCTAACATCAATTTTTGATGTCAAGATATTCGTGGGTGATATTTAATATCGATGATAGTGTGTGCTGATAATTAAGTCTTTAATATACTCCGATTTCTTGGTAGTTATTTGTGAAGACGTTGTTCTCGATGATTGTGATGTTATTCTTGACCATCCAGAGACTATGATGACCTAGGTTGCTTATCCAGTAGTTGTAACCGCAGTAGTTTACTGTAGTTCCAGAAATTATCCTAAACTATCAAGTATTAACAGTTTATACCGATGGACTAGGTTGAGCTGTTTTTATGAATTGGGACGTCTTTGAGACCTTTATTATTTTGGGAATTTTGCTTATTGTCGGTGCTGTCCTTTTTACAAAGATTGATTAAGAAAAACTCATCAACGCTTAAAAGGTTGGGAATTAATTATGCGGGGGTTTAAATACCAAAAAAAGGAGGAAGAGCATAATGGGGCTTACTTGGCTGGAAATGTGCAGAAGCTATTAACTGGACGGTGACACTTCCCACAATTCTAACCATGATAGAGAGGCGTAGAGCCCAACCTTCAAGGTTGGGGGTGTGTCAGAAAAGAGAGCAATAATTGAGGGTTCTCCCACTTTTTCTATCCCTTAATTCAAAAACTTGTGTAGGATCAATCAGGAAAAGAAAATTTTTTTCTTACTTTCTTCGCCCCTTATTCTAATATAAGTAAAAAAAGAAACAAAATATTGATATCAAAAAATGTAATCAAATACTGATATTTAATACAGATATCTGATATCTTAAGTTGATATCAAAAATTATGTTAAGCAATTAGAGGAATAAAAAATCGGCGGGAGGATCAGGAAATAAAAGGCGTTAACCTGGTTTCCTTTAATTGATATAAAAAAGCTGGAAAATTGGTCCAGGAAAATATCAACGCTATTGCCGTTAATCTGAAAGAATTATCTAGAAAATTTAGAAAAATGTTTACAAAAGTGTATACGGAGAACCAGTCCAAGCAGAAACCCCTAAAAACTGCTTACTTTATAAAGAGAGTAATATCCAGATAGTCTGGACATATTAAAAACCACATAAAAACCGGAATTTTAACCAAAATTCACCGAGATGATAGACCAAAAAAGATCGTAAAAAGGAAAATAATAGTAAAAATCAACAAAAATAACAAGTTTTAATCTTTACTTTTCCATAAAACGAATCGTAGTGAACAAGATAATGGCTTTCACTAGTAATTTTGACATGTAGATATTTGAGAATGGACTTTGGCCTAGGATAAAAATATCCCTAAATCTACAATTCTTATCGTTTTTACCTCTGGTCCCCATCTTTTCCTTGTCTTTAAAAAGAGCATTAGTAGTCTAGTTACTCCGGCGATGCTGAAAATTATAATTCCAGCAAGTGTGACGCTTTGCTGTTTTAAGAATTGTATGCTTATTTATGCTTCTTTCAGGTTAACAGTTTTGGGCGGTGGTTTCTTTTAATGTTCACTTTTTTTGGTTATTTGACTATGTTTTCTATCATTGATATTCTTTTTTTCTAGATTTTTTATATGCTTTTTATTATGCCTTGGTATTTTGATATCTCTTCCAGATATCTTTTTTTGAAATCAGTATCTGATTTCGATATCTTTATCAATCATAAGTAATAATAAAATATTTACCTAATAGCATTTCATTCTGTTAGCTAGTTTGAAGCCATTTGAATATCTTATTAATAACGTTTGGTAGCTTGTCTAAGGGCGTTGTTTCGTCTTTATTGTATGGTTGAAGCTCATTTAGTTTAGAGGTGGTACTCATGGAAGAAAGGTCTGGTGTTGTTGGTAAGCTTTATCCTTCTGTGGCGGAGGCTAGGAATGCTTATTATGAGCGTGTTGGATGGAAGTGGAATCCTTTTTCTAAGGTTCGCTTGAGTGATCCTGAGCTTTTTGTTGCTTCTACCGATGTAATTTTGGAGATTGATGATTATATAAAGGCGAAGGAAAGGCATCTCCTCATTACGAGTGAAGAACCCGGTATGGGTAAGACTATGCTTTTGGAGCTGATTTTTAATGATCTTATTCAGTTGTCTAAGCAGGGGAATCCAGAGTACTTGTTTAACCCTATAGTGGTGAATCAGAGTAAATTGTTTGTGCGTCAGATGGGAGAGGTAATAGCCAAAAAGTTGGAGGTAAAATACACAAGTAAAATGAGTTCTGAGGATATTTACACATTGATTAAGAAGGATATTATGGTGCGTTTTCTTTTAACGAATTGGATGACTCTGATTTTTATTGATGATTTTGGTGATAATGATTCAGAGGTTTTTATTAAGATTAAGGAGTTGGGTGATTTAACTCAGAAAGATGCTAATAACTATCTTTTGAACCAAGAATCTGATTTTAAGAAATATGCCAGTTCTGCGAATTATCAATTACCGAAGGATAAGTTGAACGGGCTGAAAAAAAAGGCTTTGGATCCTGAGAGTAGAGACCAGATGATTTGTATGCTGATACTGACAGGAACTAAGACTCATGCCTTGGGGTTAAAAGCGGGGGTTCCTCATCTTTATGATCGTTGCTGGGAAATTGAGCTCGACAGACTGGATAAAAAAAAGGTTCGAGAACTTATTGGAAGGAGAATATATTGGGCAAGTGGAAAACTGGCGGGTTTTAAAGAGGACAATTTTGAAATTTATCCTTTTGATGAGGATGCAGTCACTGTTTTGACGGAGAAGGGTCATGGCGTTGGGCGAGATATCCGTTTGCTTTGTAATCAGGCTGTGTTTATTGCCGCTTCAAACTTCAAGGAGGGGCGAAGCGAAAGAATTACCAAAGAGATAATCGAGTCTTTGCCTCCTGTAGAAAAGTTAGTAGATTAACTATTCTGATATCTAAAAAGAATATTTAATAAAAGCATTATAACCGATACCTTAATATTGACATCCAATGAATGATATCTTAATAATGATATCAGAAAATGGTTTCAGGAGTTGATATCTTGCCTAGGCTTACTAAAATTGCTGAGAAAGCGCGTGAACAAGAAGCTCTGAAGCAGGCGGCAGAGGATGTCTCTAAATCTTCTGGTACTGAAAGCGTTGAAATTGCGGCTTCTAAAACTTCAGATACTGTTGGTAGATTAACTACCAGCGGAGAATTGGTTGGACTAGAGCATGGTCCTGAAGGCGTTAAGATTGTTGAGAAAATTGTCTATCGTTATGTTAGAAAGGATCCTGACACTCGGCTAGATACTAATTTTAACGTGAGGATGCCCAGTAATTATTTGGACTTTTTAAAAGGAAGATTTGGGGAAAGAGGAGCTACTGTTTTTTGTAGGATAGCTATTCTTGAGAAAATGGAAAAGGCGTTTTCAAGGGAAGAACTTGATTCTCTTAAGCTCTTTGAGTTGTTGGATGAGCAAAAACAGAATCTTACCCGAAAATCGTAAACCGTTTTTATTATCCCTAATTTTGATATCGTTTTTTGACATCTTTTTATGATATCTTCTTCTTTCTTATATTTATATAATTTGAGGGGTTAGTTTAGTTTAGTGAGGTAGCTGTAAAATGTTCTTTGAGGCAAGAGACGAAAGAGCGGTGGGTCCCTAACTCAGCTATAAATGATAAGGATAGAATGTTTATCAGGTTACGAAAGAAGTTTGTGGACCAAAGTGAAGAAAAACTGAAAAACGGGCCACGCACTATCCGCTTCGTCCGGTTAGAAAGAAGGGATTCGCGTATCTTTGGATCATATCTAGTAAGTTTTTTTCTAATATTTTGAGTGCCGCTTTTTTCTCTTTGCTTTGTTCCTTTCCGTAACTTAGTTCCATCTGTTCCATGTAATTGCTTATAATGTTGGACATGTCGAGATAGGGGTGTAAGCTTGGGCTGTCTAGAATACCAACGTAGCCTAATAATACGAGAGAGTATATTGCTTTTATTAGGTTGGCACAGGCCTGTCCTAGAACTCTTCTGAAGGCGCCTCTTGTAACTCCTTTTGTTTTTAATGATGCACGAAGTTTGCGTTTTTTGCTTGGCGCTCTTAGGAATCCTTTAATCTTATACTTTACAGGTTTGCCGGCGCCTTCGTCCAGTAGGAAATTAATCATAAGGGTCTCAAATTGGACTGGCGTAATATTAGATGAACTAAGCAGTTTATTCACAATAGGATCTGCTAGTATATTCCCAACATATTCTCGAACTTTCTCAATATCTTGTTTTTCTGAACCACTCTCATTTTTAGATAGCATCTAATACTCCCTTCTTTTCATTTTTATGATGTATGGTGATGTCACTAATTGATATCATTTGATGACATCTTTCAATTTTGGGCTGCGACAATCGCTTGTCCTACGCTGATGCCGGCGTCTCCTGGGGAGATTTTTTGGTGTTGAATGAATTTTAGGTTGTTTTCTTTTACTAGTTTGCTTATTATCTTGTTTATAGCTTCGTTGTATGCCACTCCGCCGGTAAATCCTATAGTTTTTATTCCTGTTTCCTCTGCTGTTTTTATTGCCATTTGTGCTAGTCCTTCTGCAAATGCTTTTTGGCCGGAGGCTGCTAGGTCCCCGATTTTGTTTTGATTTAGTTTTTCGAGGATGTCATTTAATAGTTTTGTAGTGTCGAATATGTATTCTCCATTGTGTTTGATTATTTCTGGGGTGATTTTTATGGAATCGTTGCCCCTTGTAGCGCTTGATTCGAGTCTTATGGATGGTTCTCCTTCGTATGTTTTTTCAAGACAAATTTTTAGGAGTGCTGAGATTGCGTCTAGAACTCTTCCGGAACTTGTGGTTGTGATGTAATCTTTTTTTCTTAAAATATTAAAAACTACTTCCATTTCTTGTTTACCGTATTTGAATCCGTCTAGATAGTTTTTGATTAGTATTTCTCTGAGTTCGTTTTCTGGTATTGCTTCGCTGAGTATTGCGGTTAACATGCGTGTGGGGTATTTGGTGCTGGCATCTCCTCCTGGCATGGGTTGCGGTTTTAGGTGTCCTAATCTTTCTATGGAGTTGTATGAGGTAAGCAGAATTTCGCCACCCCATATTGTTCCGTCTAGTCCGTATCCTACTCCGTCGCTAGCTATGCATATTATTGGCTCGTCGATGTTGTTTTCCGCCATTAGTTTTGCTGCGTGGGCGTGGTGGTGTTGAACTCTTACCAATTCAATATTGTGGGAATCTGCGAAGTCTTCCGCGTATTTCGTGGTATAAAAATCAGGATGCAAATCACAAGCAATCAAGTCAGGTTCTACGAGAGTTAATTTCAATATTTGATTAACTACACTTTTGTGGAATTCTATGGTTTCTAGGTCTCCTGACAAGTTTCCTATGTGTTGACTTGGGAAGCATCTGTTCTTTTTCATCACGGTTATAGTGGCTGTTAGTTCAGGGCCTACTGCTAAAATTCCTTCTCCTTTATATTCTATGATTGTGTCTATTGGTTCGGGTACATATCCTCGGGATCGTCGGATAATTTTCGGTTTTCCGTCAATTACTCTTATGACGGAGTCGTCACATCTTTGGTAGATTTCTCTGTCATGCAGTAAGAAAAAATCGGCTAGTGATCCTAATTGGGAAATTATCTCATTATTGGATATGGCCATAGGATTGTCTGTTGAGTTGCCGCTCGTCATTACAATTGCCGGGTCATCAATTTGTTGCAGAATTAGGTAGTGAAGTCCAGAGTACGGAAGCATTACGCCGACGTTGTGAAGCCCGGGGCTTATCTCCTCTGATAGATTGTAGTTCTCAGATTTTTTTAGTAAAACTATTGGGCGCCTAAAGGAGGTAATCATTTCTTCTTCGTATTCATTTATAATGGCATACTCTCGGATCTTATCTAGGTTTAGTGACATTATTGCGAATGGTTTGTATTTCCTCTTTTTTTTCCTTCTGCGTAGTTCTAGTACGCATTCGTCTTCGGTTGTGAGGGTAGCTAGGTGGGTGCCTCCGATTCCTTTTATTGCTAGAATCTTTCCCTCCTCGATTAGATTCGCCGTTTCTTTTATTGGATCCTCACAATTTATAGTATTACCATTCTTGTCGTAAAGAGTTAATTTTGGTCCACATATCGGGCAGCAAATACCTTGAGCATGATATCTTCTGTCTAGGGGATTTTTATATTCTTGTTCACAGTATGTGCATAGGGGGAATTTGTTTATAGTGGTTCTCATTCTATCATAGGGCAACTCAATGATAGATGTGAAGCGGGGGCCGCAGTCCGCGCAACATGTAAATGCATAGTTATGATGGCGGTCTGCTGGATTAAGTATGTCTTTTAGGCATTTGTCACAGATTGAAATATCGGGAGGTATATACGAACTTTTTAGAATGCCTTCCTTTGAGCTTTTTCTGATATTGAAAGTTTTAAAGCGTCCTTGATATGGTTTCCAATTTACATCTATTTTTTCATATCTAGCCATGAGTGGTTTTTCTTTTCTTAGATCTCGAATAAAATTCTCTATTGCGCTTCTTTCTCCTTCAACTACGATGCGGACACCCGCGTCTCCAAGGTTAAGAACATACCCGGTAAGTCCCCAATAAACCGCGATTCTATAAACAAAGGGTCTCATCCCAACCCCTTGTACGATACCACTGCAATTAATTTCGCAGGAAGCTTTCAAGAAAATCAACCGTTTAATTGAATTTCGATTGTCTCAATTTTTTACTTATTTCTCCAATTTTGGAGCAGTTACTAGGATTATATAATTTTTCTCTGTTGCCAGACCGCTAAATCTTCTCTTATTTTTCGGAGCAGATTCTTTTTTAGAGAACTTTAGAGCGATTTTTACCATGTCTAAAGAATGTCATAGGTTACAATTAATATTCTTATGAGTAATATTCTTAAGGGTAATATTCCAAATATTTTTAGAGTTATTTCTTATTCTGGGTGGGTTTATTTTGTTTCGACTTCCAACTCCTGAAGATGTTAAAAAAATTAGAAAAAAAGTGGGTCTAACACAAACTGAATTGGCAGAAAAGGCGGGTGTAAGTCAATCCCTTATAGCTAGGATTGAAAGCGGTTCAGTGGATCCCCGACTATCTACACTGCAAAAAATTTTGAATGCAATGCAGGTAGCAAATGAGGGATCCTTAACCGCAAAAGACATCATGTTTTCTCCCGTTATAACAATCGATTCGGACGCGCAGGTTCTTGAAGCCACCGAGTTAATGCGAAATAAGGATATTTCCCAGCTTCCTGTTGTTAAACAGGGGCGTTCAGTAGGAAGTGTAAATGATCAGATTATAGTTCAGCATCTGTCCAAAGGGCAACAAATTTTCCAGAAGAAGGTGGAAGAAATAATGGAAGAAGCTTTTCCCAGTGTAAGCCCCTCAACCAAGATAGAAGTTGTACACCAATTGCTCGCAAGTGGCCACTCAGCTGTATTAGTAATAGACAAGGGTGCAATCGTGGGAATTGTTACCAAAATAGATTTGATATCAGGTGCAAGATAAAAACCCTACTAAGATTCCAAAATCAAAAATTTATCCTATGATGTCCTTTAAAAGAGGAATACAACAAATTAATATATGGGTAATTCTTAGACCAAGTCTTGAAAATATTACAAAATCAAAATTTAAGCAGGGTTAGCCAAGGTTATCCATACTGTTTTGTGTGGAAATGGAAATGGTACGGCGGTAGAGACAATCTCAATTACGAGATGTTGCAGAAGCTCGAGATCACCTATAGCTACGAAAGTGGGTCAGAACATGAAACCTACTGGCGGAATTCCGCCGCGTGAGTTCAAATCTCACACCCTGCGCCAAAATTCCAAAACCGACTTGTAAGAAAAATGAAAGAAAATGTTAGATACTCATTTTTTATAACCTATTTTTCTAAGTAGTTCCTTTCTCCATTTTATTCCTTTTTCGTCTTCAATTCCCTTTGACTTTAAACCGTCGATAACTCCAAGTATTCCTCTTCCCTGCTCCGACTCAGCAACTATGACTTCTAAGGGGTTGGCTGTTGCTGCGTATATGTTGCAGATTTCTGGTACTTGTTTTAAAGCGTTCAGAACGTTTATTGGATAGGCGCCACGCATAAAGATTATGAAACTATGCCCGCAGCTAAGTTTTAGCGCATTTTTAGCTGCGGTGTCCTTTAATTCCTCGTCAGTTCCGTCGAATCTAACTAGACAATCACCAGAACTTTCACAAAAACCGATACCGAATTTTATATTTGGTACTGAATTTACCATAGCTTCATAAATATCTTCAACCGTTTTAATAAAGTGTGATTGCCCTAAAATAATTTGGGCATCTTTAGGAGGTTCTATTTTCACAGTTTTTATTTCTATAATATATCCCTCCACAACTTTATGTTTGTATTAGCGGAATAACATAAAAAATTTTACTAACAGAAATAGTCTGAACATTTTTCTCGCTTAGAACATCTTGGATGATGTTTATTAACTGATTTAGTATGAAATTTTTGCACTGTAGGGTAATCCCAGGACTTTCTCTGTTGCTTTTGCCACTACTTCCCTATTATCCTTATCCGTGTACACTCTTATGATATTTAGAAAGCCTTTCATAACTTCAACTATATTTGAAACCTCTGAGAGGCTGCGTGGTACTTTTTGTCCATCGCGTGTTACTTGGAATATGGGAATTTCCATTGGTTCTAGACTTATTGAATGGTGATATGGCACAGAGGGCAGGGTAGGCACATCTATGTAGACTTTTTCTCTTTCAACCCCCGCCTTTTCAGCGACTTCCTCCTCTATTTCTTGACGTATTTTATCCTTGGTTATAATTGTTGAGAAGGCTTCATCCTTCGCGAAAGAGATTCTTTCATACGCAACCTTTAACAACTTTCTCTTTTTTAAACAATTAATTATCTCTCTCGAAGCCTTGCATTGATCTAACATTGCCCACATGGTGTAATCGTCTAGTTTTAAGTAATCGTCTACTGATTTAAAGTTCATGAATTCTAGTTCCTCATTTGCTTTCTCCATAGCTGTTTCCAACATGATTTGGGCTGCACGAGACGCTTTGTGGAAATAAATTGTTTTAAAAAGTTCCAAACGAGCAACAAGAAAAGTTTCTAGAGTGGATATAGAATTCAAATTCACTGCGAGGTTTTCGTTTAAAAGATCCATCGTGTAAATCAACCGGAAAATATCAATAGAATCAAAATCGCCACCAGTATGATAACTATCCCTTATGCAGTAATCACATTTATCCACATCTACCGCACTAACAATAATTTGATCCAAAAACAATCGCTGTTTTTCCTCTAATTTTCCAACAGCTAGCCTAGCGATCTTCTCAGCATCAAAACCCAAAGTGTTTATTATGTCACTTAATTCAGAGTTTCTAATTATCCAAGAAGTAAAATCTTCATGAGTTTTTTCCAAATGTCTTAATAATAAAGCTTCGAAAACATGGCTGTAACAACCGTGACCAATGTCGTGCAATAAACATGCAATTTTTGCCATGTTTATTTCTGCAGGGTCAATTTCTACTTTTTGTGCGAGAGAATTTGATAATTGTTCCGCAAGGTACATGGTTCCTAGGGAGTGTTCGAATCTTGTGTGTACGCCTGCTGGGTAAACATACTCGCTTCCTGCTAGTTGTCTTATGCGGCGTAGTCTTTGGACGGGTTCGGTGTCAATTATTTTTTTCTCGTCGTAAGAAATGTTTATGTAGCCGAAAATTGGGTCTTTGATAAATGACCATTTACCCTTCTTTCTATTTTCTGTCATTTTAAATCCCCTATTCCTATATTATTCAAACTTGTTTAATGCGGATAGGCTCAGCTCCCTAGCGAAATTAATATCTTCTGGCTCAAAATTGTCAATAACTAAGTACTCTCCCCTTCTAAGAATGAGGGCATCAAACAAACAGCACAATTTCGCAAGAAGAGTGGCTCCCTCAATAGTGCCCTCAGGAGATGCGTGTAAAAGAAGGAAAATAATCTTATCACAGGTTGAATATGCTTTAAGAAGCTTTATTGGTCCTAACTCTTTTTTTGCCTTTGAGGCTAAAGATAACAAATGTTTAACTTCACTATCTATTTTAATCATAATTTATCCCATGATTAAGGAAATGATAAAAATATTTAACTTTTATCTTATTTTACGCTATTTTTTGACTAATCTTTGACTTTTTAATCTTAAATTCATCAATTTAAAATTACTACAAAAGTAGAAAATAGAAATAACATACAAACGGTATGCATAGAAATTAAAAGGTGTATAGATCTAATCTACGTTCCACAATTTTTGAAATTTTATTTTTTATTCTTAGTACTTGTTTATTAGTAACCAGCCTGCCTCTCTCATCCACCGAGTATTGGAAAAGGACAACTCCCTGAAAATATGGAAATCGAACAAGATTGAATATAGGAAAAATCAGAAGGTAGAAAATGCATTTTTAAAAAGCTACATTCAACGCCTAAACTAATATTTTTAGGATTTATAAAAGTTCGACTTCGATATAAACATCTTCGGGTACACGGATACGCATAATCTGCCTTAGTGTTCTTTCATCAGCGTCAAGATCAATCAGTCTCTTATGGATCCTGATTTCCCATCTCTCCCAAGTGGCGTTACCCTCACCACTAGGGCTTTTACGGACAGGAACTCTTAGCCGCTTGGTGGGGAGAGGAACTGGACCTGACATTCGAATTCCAGTCTTTTGGGTAATATTCTTAACCTGATTACAAACAGTGTCCAACTTTGAAGGATTAGTTCCAGAGAGCCTGATTCTAGCCTTTTGCACCATTGTTTATTCGTCCAGAATATTCTTTGTATTTAATTGCAAACCCTTCATAAAATTTGAAGCTTAAAAAACTTTTCCCCAGAATCACTTTTTGACAAAGTAATTCCGCCGGTTAAACTTTCAATAGGTAATTTTATTTCAAGAGATAAGAATTCTTTACAAAAGTATCCAAATTTTGGGTTTTTTTGAGCAAATATTCTCAAATTTTTAGGGTTTATTTACTGGTTTGGAATAATAACTTGAGAGGATTTTTTCTTAAAACTGCCGGATTTTTTGGGGGGAACCATACTTATTACGTATTTTAGAGAGTTTATAGAAGAGACTAATACTAAAGTAGGTCAATTGAGTAGAACAATCTTTTTGAAAAAGAAAAGTTTAAGAGTGATTAATACACATTCTTGTTCGCTAAGGTTGCCGAGGTAGCTCAGTTGGTAGAGCGTCAGGCTGTTAACTTGATGGTCAAGAGGTCTGTTTCAGATCTCTCCATGAGCAGGTTCGAGATGATATCGAAGATTTTCATATCACGAGCATCCTGTCCTCGGCGCCTCTATTTAGTTTTATGACATATAAGACTTTAGTTTGGTTATCTTTTAGATTTGCTTAATATTTTTATGCAAACACATATAATAAAATCCATGTAATCATAATATTCCACTCGAATAGGTGTTGCAAAACTTTTAATAAGTAATAAGAAAACTTGTTTGGTATCCTTGTATTAACATTTGCAAAATGGAGCGATGCTTATGAAGAAATCAAGGGGTTTTCGTTCTGGGACTCGGAATATACTCAAGAAGCCTATTAGGGAACGTGGGCTTCCACCTCTAAGTAGGATTTTACGAACATATGAGCCTGGGGAGAAGGTTAGCATTGTTATTGATCCCAGTATTCATAAGGGTCAGCCGCATAAGAGATTTCATGGAAGGGTTGGAACTGTTTTAGAGAAACGCGGACGAGCTTACGTGATTTCTGTTAGTATCGGAAATAGTGAGAAGACGCTTATTTCTAGACCTGAACATTTGAGGCCCATTAGATAGGAGGTAGGTCCTTTTGCCTGTTAAGATTTTGAAAGAAAAACTTCTTAATTTAGCAGAGGTTAAAAAAATTTTGGAGGAGCGTAGCACCAAAGGAGAGTTAAGTTATGTCCAACGTGTAACATTAGATTATGCTACCAAGTTTTCACAGTTTTCTGTTGAAAAGTCTGTAGAAATTGTTAGAAAGTTAATGGAAACCTTTGGAATAAGTGAGAGTACTGCCATCCAAATTGTTAATGCCGTTCCAAAGAGTATTGATGAGCTTCGTGCTTTTTTAACAAATGAGCAAAAGATTTTTACTGAGGAGGAATTAAGTAAACTTCTAAAGATTTTAGAGGAAACCTGACTCTAATTCTTTTTATTATCGGAAGGCGGGAGTAGACAATGATGTTGAATTCTAAGAAGTATGAAGAATTTGCATACGTGTTAGACTATCTACCACAAGGACACGCAGATGATCCGCGACCAACTTTTCAGAGGGAACCCCTAACACAGGCTATTGGTGAAACATATTTCACATTGCTCGAACTTGTTCCAAGAAAGGGAGCTTCATTTTCTCTGCATGAAAGGATTTACATCGGTAAAGGTTCTCGTAAAAAAATTGATCATGTTCAAAAGCGTATCCGTTATGATGATATTACTCCAACTGCTAAATCTGAACTACCATTTGTTATTGAAAAAATAGTACAGATGAGGGAAAAGGAATTTGTATACTTCTTCAATAATGCTCGTCCAATCACTACCAGACTGCACCAGTTAAAGCTTATTCCCGGAGTAGGAAAAAAGACAATGTGGCTTATTCTTGAGGAAAGAAAAAAAGAACCCTTTAAAAGCTTTGAAAACATTAGCGAAAGGGTGCGAATGCCCGAACCAAAAAAAGCCATTGTCAATCGAGTAATAAGTGAATTAAAAGGAGAAGACAAGTACTGCCTATTTACCCGCCCATATACAACCAGCCAAGAATGATTTAGACTTGAATAAGAATAATCTGCTTTTAGAAACCATAAAAACACTGAGAGCCCATAATATTAAGGTAAGCAAGAAAAAGGGGCAACATTTTCTAGTCAGCTCTAACCTGCTTAAAAGAGAGATAGACTACTCAGAAATACAATCCTCCGATACCGTACTCGAAATAGGCGCGGGACTGGGCACGCTAACAAAGGTTCTCGCGGAGAAGGCTAAAAAGGTTTTTGCTATAGAAATGGATCATAAGTTACTTCAAGTCCTCAAAGATAAATTATCTATTTTTAATAACGTAGAAATAATTTCTGGGGACGCCTTAAAGTTAGAGTTCCCACCAACTCAAAAAATCGTTTCAAACATTCCCTACTCTATATCTTCTCCGTTAACTTTCAAAATACTCTCTGCAAAGTATGAAAGAGCTGTTTTAACTTATCAACTTGAATTTGCGGAGCGTTTGATTGCAAAGCCCGGTACAAAAAATTATGGTAGAATAACTGTCGGAGTATATTATAAGGCAGAAGTGAAGTTATTGGAGAGGATTCCAAGAACCGCATTTTATCCTCCCCCGAAAGTAGAGTCCGCAATGGTTATGTTAAAACCCAAGCCGCCACCATTCGCTCCGTTAAACGAAAAAACATTCTTTGAAATAGTTCGTTTTCTATTTATGCATCCTAACAAAAAGGCAAAACATGGTGTAAGATATTATCTTAAAAGTAAGAATAATAAAGATTTCAAACTTACTAATCTAGAACCACTCTCTAAAATTTTGGAGAAACGAGTAAGGTACCTAACGCCAAGCGAAATAAACAAAATTGCGGACATCCTAATTTCGGAGTATGAATAGACTATGAAAAGCTTCAAATATCAAGGCTTTAAATTTCTGGTCTTTAAAGATGTTTACGACCCCTCAGATGATACCTTCTTATTAGCGGAGAACTTAGACGTATCCGAAAATGACCATGTTCTTGACATGGGTACCGGCTGTGGTATTTTGGCTATTATTGCGGGAAACACAGCTGAAAAAGTGGTGGGTGTTGATATTTCTGAAAGGGCTGTTATGAATGCGAGAATAAACGTGATTTTAAATAATATGGAAGGACGCATTGAAATACGTCTAGGAGATTTATGGAACGCTTTAAAACCTAATGAGCAGTTCAGTTTGATACTTTTTAATCCACCTTATTTACCGATTCCACAAGCTGAGACGAATATAGGAATACTTGAAAAGGCATGGAATGGAGGCGAAAACGGGAGAGAAATAATTGACGAATTTCTTGCAAAATTCGATGATTTTTTAGAGAGAGAAGGGCGTGTACAGCTGGTTTTGTCCTCATTATCTGGAATAGAAAACACTCTATCTTACCTTGAAAAGAAAGGCTTTCAAGTTAAAAAAAATTTGGAAAAGAAATTTTTCTTTGAGAAACTAGTTTTAGTTAATCTCAAACGAGTACAAGTTATTTGAATTTTGTTAGACATGTTTAAAAATGTAACATTTTTTTATTTAATAATGATTAAGACTCCTCCGGTAGGAAAATAATTTTATCCTTGGAGGGACTGGGTTGCCAATAAATTTGAATCCTGAGGCTCAAGTAGCCCTGAGAAAATTGGAAGAAGCAGAAACAAAGGAAGAGAAAGTCGCTGCTATACAAGAGTTATTGCAGCGTATGAACAAGCATAAAGGAACAGAGAAATTTGAAAATCAGCTCAAAAAGAGATTGACGAAACTGAAAGCTGAACTTGAAAAGGAAAAATTAAGGAAATCCAGTGCGTCTTCTGTTTTTAGCATCAAGAAACAGGGAGCGGGGCAGGTAATTTTAGTTGGTTTAACAAACACTGGGAAGAGCGCAATTTTGAACCATCTTACTGGAGCGAAAGCTAGAGTTGATGATTATCCCTTCAAGACAACTCGCCCTGAAGTTGGAATTTTAGATTTTAATTCAGTCCCCATACAGATAGTTGAAATCCCCGCACTTTTTGAAGGTTTTAGCGACAGTGAAAACGGTCCTCAAATACTGTCCACTATTAGAAATGCTGATTCTATTGTTTTGGTCATTGACTTATCTCAGGACGTTTTGGAGCAGGTTAATATTTTATTGGATGAGTTGGGGTCTGCTGGAATACTACTTAATTTAAATCATCCCCCCGTTGAAGTAAAGAGGACGGGTAGTGGCGGAATCCAATTAAGGGGGGCTCAATTTTTTGATGGATCTCCGGAAGAAATTACAAATTTTTTGAATAGGAAACGCATGGTTAACGTACTGGTTCGTATTTGGGGTAAAGTTTCCTTAGATGATATCGAATTAGCTATGGATACTGGTGTATTATACAAGAAAGCCGTAATAGTTGCCACCAAGGGAGATTTGGCTGGGTCTTCGGAGAATTATCAAAAGCTTTTGAATACTTATGTTCAAAGGTTTGATATTTATCCGATATCTGTTTTTAAGGAAAAGGGAGTTGAGGAGTTTAAAGAGGGAATATTTAAATCACTCGATGTTATTCGAATTTACACTCGGGAGCCTGGAAATGTTATTTCTGATAAACCACTAATTATTGAAAAGGGAGCCAGTGTCGAGGATGTAGCTAAAAAGCTTCATACGCGTTTCATTAAAAATTTTAAGTACGCTCGTATCTATGGGAAATCTGCGAAGTATGAGGGTGAAAGAGTAGGATTAGACCATGTACTTAACGATAATGATGTTGTTCAGTTTTATCTCAATTGAAGTAGATGGTTATATTGCTAAAAACCAAAGTGATTGTTTTAGAACCGGAAAACGCAGGAAATGTTGGTGCAATTGCACGTGTCATGAAAAATTTTGCTTTAGAAGAACTTGTACTTGTTAATCCCAAATTTGAGGATATGCTTGAAGCCGAAGTACGTACAATGCATGGCATAGATGTTCTCAAAAATATGAAGATAGTTAATAACTTCGAAGAGTCGATTTCGGATGTGGATTTCATAGTAGGTACAACAGCAAAAACTGGAATGAATTATAATGTTCTTAGAACTACCATTACTCCCGATTTACTAGTAGAAAGACTGGCGAATGTTAATGGAAAAGTTGCTTTATTATTTGGACGAGAAAGTATGGGGTTAACCAACGAAGAATTAGCGAAAGCGGACATCATTGTAACAATTCCCGCTTCAAGTTATTCTACTCTGAATGTTTCACATGCTGCTGCAATTATATTTTACGAAATTTATAAACGCCAAGCGTATAAGAAAAAGGGCGCCCCAAGATCCTCCTCAAAATTGGAAAAAGAAAAGGCTTTAGAGTACTTTTCTCTTATCCTGAAAGACATAAAATATTCTTCTTTTAAATATAGAATTGCGGAAAGAGTTTTTCATAATGTTATTTCAAGAGCGTTTATTTCAGGACGGGAAATTTACACCCTAATAGGCGTTCTTCGTAGAATACATTCATTTTTATCTTCAAAAAGTACATAAAGATAGGTTAATAAATCAAAGTCAAAAGTGAATCCATTTAATTTAAAGAATTTCCATTTTACTTATGTAGAAGTACCTTGGAAGATTATGGTGCTTTAAAATGATGGACCAAAATGAGTTACGCGAATTATCAATTTTATTTGAGATTGGTTTCCTTTCTGATAAAGTTGTAAAATCCATTCTTAGTTTCGCCTCTGGATTATTGCCAATAAATGAAGAAGTTTTGAAGGAAGCCCTAACATTTCTTGAAATGGTTAAGAGAGCTAGAAATAATTTCCCTCCTAAAACAATTGAAGAAGACACATTCATACATTTAATAATCTACCGTCTAGCGTTGTTTGCCTATTCCGGGGTGGATGGAGAGAATTTTATGGTTCAAATCTCCACTATGATAGAAAAATTAGAAAGACTAATAGTTGAAAAAAATACTAATGACGAAGCTTTAAGTAATATAGTAAATTTTTTTAGTAAAACTAGCAAAAAAACTTTAGAAGAAAGCAGTAAATTTTTCGAAGAATTCGAATCTTGCAAAGAATTTGTTAACGCTAAAAAACTCATAGAATTTGAAATGGAAAAAATTTTGTTACAAAACCGTTTATTAAGTCGGCTTCGATCAGAAGAGTTTCCAACAGACGCACAAGAAAAAGCTATAAACCTACTGTTAAAAACCTCTTCAATGTTATATACAAAGTTGGTTTCCCTGTTAGAAGAACTTGAAAGTGCAGATAAATTGCCTCACGAGGGTCGAGAGCAATTATCTCAGATAATTGAAACTACCGGAGAAAGATATAACCACATTACCGAGATAATACTCAAAATAACTAAATTTATAGAAGCATCGAACATAAGAAACTTTCCTCTAGGCACATTTTACACTCTGGAAAATGTAATAAACACGTTTCATAAAAACGTCCTTCTAATTGTAAGTGTCTCAGGTGAAAGCAGTTTTTCATACATGGATCTTTTAGTTATCTTGAAAGACCTTTTAAAAAATGCTCTAGATAAAGAAGAAATAAATAAATTGGAAGAGGATTGCCCTCAATGTATCCTGCTTTTTAATCTTCCGGTATTCGAGAAAGAGAATGTACTTTTACACTGCCTCATAGCAAATCCAATTGGTAATTACATAATTGAATGCTATAGACTTTTTCAAAAAATAGTGAAATCAGAAGAATTCTCCAAATTTCTCCAATTTCCTCAATCAATCAATTTTCCTGATTTTACGGAAAATGAATTAGATAGTGTTAGAATCGTTGAACAAACTCTAGGAAAAATTAGAAATTGGATTACATCTATTTCCTCTGACTTGTTAGCAATCCACACTTTTGGGCCATCATACCTATTCGCTTTTTTCAAACACATTTTTTATACCAACACCTACAAATTGAGTACGCCCCTAAAAAGCCGTTTAAAAGTTATGGTGGAAGAAATTAAACAATTGAACTATACAAAAAACGTTCAAATAAGTAAAGAAATTGAAAAATTAGAAAAATATATCGAAGATGAAACCTGCTACGCAAAGAACGAAATATCGGACCTAATTCCCAAAATTAAAGAGGAAATAAGAAAATTAACCACAGGAAAGCGGTATACTCTGCAAATCTTCGAAGAAGAAGTCCCCTTTTTAGTTTCTTTGATTTTATATCTCATACCTCCAAACGAGATTCTCGATTTTAGAAATAAAACTAGTCGCCCTGCAAGAATAATCTCCATTTTAAACGCAGGCTGGTTATTAACATCAACCCAAATAAATAAAGTATATCAAATGCTTAATGCCAAAACTCCTGAAGAAAAAAGTCAAGTAGATATTAAACTAAACCGTCTAATACAAAAGTCAATAGAGCTAAGCGAAATACACAGAAAGATGGGAGATGTAGCAAAATGACTGTACTTTCAACAAAGAGTATAATGGAAAGACTTTTCCATGAAGATCCCCTGAAAAGGTTAGTTATTACGCCAATAATCCGCCATGAAGCTCAAATCGCTCACGGTTCAATAGACCTAAGATTGGGAACGGAATTTATCATAACAAAAAGAACCAAATATCACCTCTTGGATCCGATGCAGGAAGATATTGAATCGCAAATAGAACAATATCAAGATAAAATCTACATCGGGTACAAAGGAAAACTTATCCTCCAGCCCCGCCAATTCGTGCTGGGGAGCACCTTGGAATATATAAGATTGCCCAACGACCTTCTAGGATATGTAATCGGGAGATCCTCTTGGGGGCGTGTTGGACTAATAATAGCTACAGCAACGATGGTGGGACCGGGCTTCGCAGGGTCGCTAACACTAGAGCTGGTCAACTTGGGGGAAGCTGATCTAGCCTTATATCCGGGAACCAGAATAGCCCAATTAGTACTTCACACCCTAGATCAAGAAGATACTGGATACATTAGCAAACCTGAGTCAAAATACATAGGCGCTGTGGGCCCTGAATTCAGCAAAATATACGCGGACAAGGAGTGGAAACTCCTGAGATAGAAAATACACAAAAACAAGTGGTAAAAAATAGTTAAAGAATTAGGAAGGGATTGGACAAAAATTAATGGGAGAAGAACATCACTAACTCTTATTTTCTTCAGATACAAGCTTAACCCTAGACGGTCTAGGGAGTTTCATGCCGCCTATATGAAGAATTTTCTTTAATAATTCCCTGTTCCTCGGCGAATCATTCGCCCAAATACTGCAAATGACCTGGCCCTCACGGACACGAGCAACACTGCCAACTGGCTTACCAAACGCCCGACGCATGCCATCCTGCAAACGGTCAGCACCCGCAAAAGCCATCATCCTATTTTCTCTAATAACGTGAAAGGGTTTTACATGTATGACAAAGTGGAAGTCATCCTTTCCCATCTTATCTGTAAGGTTTCTGTTAACCGAGATACGCAAAGCTTCAAGTGCCTTGTGGCTAACCTGACATCTTTCTTCAATAATAAGATCGCCTCTCAGATTTAATTTTACTTGACGATTACCCATATCATAGATCCTTATTTTCGGTTCTGGACCACCACGGACGTATTCCCTTCTGGTATAAGGTGGGCGATCAATTTCGGTGTAGCATTTTGCAGGTCTCTTAGACATTTTGTTCACCTCTGTGTAAGTCACAAAACTAAGCTTCAGAATCCCATATTAAGCTTTCCGTATTTCTACCTTTTATTAATTCATTGGTTAATTCCTGTGAAAAAGATGCGTTATTGTAGCTATCGCATTTAAACATTTTATTGGAATAAATGTGGGTGGTGAGGAATATACCAATTAGTCCTGAAGCAACTTCCAGAACTCTACCTCATCCATAAAGCTCTTACCCACCCGTATACGCGAAGGCCCCGTAACATTCTCCAATAGTAACTTACGCTCAATTTTGGCAACCATGTGACGCGAGAATAGAACGGTGTCTGGGTTTACACTAATGCTGGTAGCCCCCAATCGAACTAGAAACTCTAAATAATCGGGATAAACACTGGGGGCCTGTCCACAGATAGAGGTAGTTACTCCGTATTTTTTACATATCTTAATAGTATATGCAATTGCGCGTAGAACCGCTAAATTACGCTCATCATATAACTCTTGAACACTAGCATCGTTTCTATCTACGCCCAGAATTAACATTGTTAAATCATTGGTACCAAAGCTGACTCCATTGATTCCTTCTTGGCAGAATTTGTCTATTAATAGTACACTGCTTGGAACCTCAACCATAATCCAGATTTGGAAGTCTGGGTCTACTTCTGGATCCAGCCCTTCTTCCTTCATGATCTGTTTTGTTTTCCTGAAAACTTCTACGGATTGCACAAAGGGCAGCATTACCCAGAGATTTTTCAGCCCGAATTCATCTCTAACTTTTTTTATTGCTCTACACTCAAGTCGAAAGACATCGGGTTCTTTTATGTATCGGAATTGCCCTCTGTATCCTATCATAGGATTGGGTCCTACATGCCCCGTTTCTTCTTCGTATTTCCTTCCACCTTCTAGAGCCAAGAATTCATCGGGTTTAAAGTCTAGAAATCTGTATACCACTGGGCCTGGACTGAAGGCATCAGCGACTTTTCTTACTCCGTCTGCAAATTGGTCTATCATTTCTTGTTCCCCGCCTTCTTCAATGAGTTTTCGTGGGTGTTTTCCTAGGGTTATCATTAAGTGTTCTGCTCTGAGTAGTCCAACACCATCTGCTTGCGTCTGTTTTGCAACTCTTTCTGCTATTTCTGGCATCGACAAGTTTACGTAGATTTTTGTGGCTGTAGGTAGTGTCGTTGGGCCCACAAGTGCGGTTACGGCTTCTTCCTTTTCGGCTTGGAGAATTCCTCGATATATCAGTCCTTTACCGCCATCAACAGTTACTTTTCCCTCACCTGCTAGAACATTGGTTGCCTTTTTTGTCCCTACCACACAGGGGACTCCGAGTTCTCGGGACACTATCGCTGCGTGGCATGTGTATCCTCCCTCATCAGTTACTATCGCAGCTGCTTTTTGCATTACCGGAACCCAATCGGGCGTAGTCATTCTAGTTACTAAGATGTCTCCTTTCTTCACTTCTCCCAGGTGATCAAGGTCTTTAATCACTTTCACTGGGCCGAATGCTATTCCCGGGGATACTCCTAGTCCCTTAAGTATTATCTCTCGTTCCGTAGTAGTTTCTGATTGGGGCGCTTGAGTAATTTTTTCTGTATTTTCGGAATTTGAACCATGTACTGTTTCTGGTCTGGATTGAAGTAAGTATATTTCCCTCTTCTGATCTACTGCCCATTCGATATCTTGGGCTGTTTTATAATGTTTTTCGATTTGTTTGCCATACTGCGCTATTCTTTTTATTTCTTCATCTGTTAAGGCTGGAATTTTTTGTCTTTCCGGAGGGACTTCTAAATGTTCTGTTTTTCCAGTATTAGGGTTTAATGCGTATTCGACTTTTTTGGTTGCAATATGCTTATCGATTATTTCTAGATTAGATTTGTTCACTACATATGTGTCTGGCGTTACTGCCCCGCTTACGACGGATTCTCCCAGCCCCCAATTAGCTTCAATCATTATTTTTGAAGTATCCCCCGTTGCTGGGTGAAGCGTAAACATAACTCCTGCTGATTTTGCCTCAACCATAAGTTGAACAGCTACGCTGATGAGGACGTCTTGGTGTCTGAATCCCTTTTCTTGTCTGTAAGTTATGGCTCTTTTTGTAAATAGGCTACTCCAACATTTTCTTACGGCTTCCAGCAACCCTTCTCTATTTACGTTTAGAAAGGTCTCCTGCTGTCCTGCAAAAGAAGCGCCTGGCAATAGGGGAAGAATGGTTTAACCCATTACTTTATCCTCTGCGGAGGCGCTCGATCTGACCGCCACTAACGGCTCTTTCTCTTTTACTCTTTTAGCCAGCTCGTCATAACTTTTCATTATTGCTTTTTGAATCTCTTCAGGGATTGGTGTAGATTCAATAAGTTGCCTAATTTTGTTTGATGCCTCTTCAAGTTGTTGGAAGTCTTTAGTATCGGCTTTTTCAAGTATTTTGAATATTTTATTTTTTATATTTGTGTCTTCTAGAAATTTTTTGTAGGCATAGGTGGTAACTGAAAAACCTGGTGGAACTGGGACTTTGGCTTTTGTTATTAGTTCACCCAAATTAGCGTTTTTTCCTCCTACCTTGGACACATCTTCCTTTCCTACCTCTTCAAACCATAGGATCAAGTCATTTTCATTGCGGCTCATATTCACACCCTTAGCTTTAAGTGTACTATGTCAATTGATACACCTTTTTATTAATGTTTTGTACGCTACGATATGGAAAAGTTTTTCCAAGTTACTTAATAACCTATATTATTATAAAACAGAATAATAAAAATATCAAATTATGTTTACTTTTATCTAGTTTTTTTACTTGTTTTTAAGCTTAAAAAGATGTAGCACCGTTTTTTTATAATTTATGATTTTGTGTTTTGGGTGATAAATACAAAGGGGCTCATTTGTTAGTAATCTGAGTATTAGGTCTGCTTTTACGATATTTGCAATTCTCAAAAGATAATATTGTAATTCAGGGGGTGGGCGAATAGAATAGATGAGACCGCTATTCTTGTATATCTTCATATTAGGTGAAATTATGTCATCGACAGCGGTTTTAATACGATGGCAATTTGATATTTGCTCTAAAATATGAGGGTTTACATCTGTAACTATAATTTCTGCTTCTGGTAATTTCTTCTCAAGTCCAATAGCTATTTCGGGGGACCTTCCCACTCCTACCTCAACAATTTTTCTAGAGTTCCTGTAATTACTCACAATGTACTCAATTATGTGTTCAGCATCTATTAACTTCACTTCCTCAACATTAGGGATATTTTTTACCGCTTTAAGTTTTAAAATTTTTCAAATTGGCGGTTTAGACATAGATATCTTAAGTGTATCCTCTATTCTGATAAGCTCATTAATCTTGGCCATGCGTTCTCCTCCCATAATCCCTATTTTAATTATTGGACAGTTTAGCCCAACGGCGATATGAGCTAACGCTGGATCTGCGGTCTCTCCCGATCTGTGTGACGCCGCAGGGATTACTTTGCTTTTATGGCATAGCTCCACAGTGGATTTGGTGTCTGTTAGGGTACCTACTTGATTAGGTTTTATTATGGAACCCGTTATTGCGTTTTTTTCAATTGCTGTTTGGAGACGTTTTTTATGGGTTACTATGAGATCATCTCCAGTTATTATACTTCTATTTTTCGTATTTGCGGTTAGTTTCGCGAAATACTCAAAATCCTCTTCTTGAAATGGATCCTCAAAGTATGCGATTTCATAATTGTGTATGAGGTCTAGCACGTACTCCAGTTGTTGTTCAGAGGTTAATCTTTTGTTTTCTTTTTTGTAAACATATTCTTCTTTTCTACCATTCCATAATTCTGATGCCGCAGCATCTATACCTATTTTTGCTCTTACTCCGGTTTCTTCTTCCACTTTTTCTATTGCTTTGGTTAGTGTTTCTAAGGCTTCATTTATTGTTAGTGGGGCTGCCCATGCTCCTTCATCATTTCTTCCAAGTACATAGTTTGGATGTGTTTTCATTATTATTTCTGCTACTGCTCGGTGAACCATTATATTTGTTTTCGCTGCTTCTTCGAATGTTTTGGCGCCTAACGGAAGAACCAAGAATTCTTGAAATTCTATAGAATCCCCTTTTGTGTGAACTCCGCCTCCGATAACATTACTCAGAGGAAAGGGAAGTCTCAGGTTACTGCCTAAATATTGGCATAGCATTAGATTTTTGCTTTTTGACTCGGCTTTGGCTACAGCGGTAGAAGTGGCTATTGCTGCGTTTCCACCGATTTTACTAAGATTTTTTGTGCCATCAAATTTCCATATAATTTTGTCAATTTCTGTTTGATCCTCTGTGTTCATTCCTTTTAATTTAGGGGATAGCTCATTTTGTAAAAGTTGTATTGAACTTTCTACTCCTCCTTCAGGAAAGGCTTGAGCTTCGAATTTTCCAACACTAGCTCCTGATGGAGCGCAGGCAGCTGTCTTAAAACTTTTACTGTGAATTACTACTTCTATCGTGTATTTACCTCGAGAATCAAGAATCTTACGCGCAGAAATCTTTTCTATAGCGGGCAATTTCGGTCACCTCTCCGAAAATTTTGCTTCTGCAATAAATTAAACTAATTTAATTTATGATATTTGCTCAGTTTTGGGACAAAATTAGTTTCACTCTTTGTTAAGGAACCTATACGTCACCTGGGGTTAAACAACGTCTCTCCTCATAAGAATTACTTAGAACGCCTACTTCTTATAGGTTCTACCCTCTATCCTTCTCCGCGTTCTTTTTTCACTCTACCATGCACGATGATGGATGGGCACGCTGAGCATCGACCTTGAAGGGAAAGGAAGACACAGAAGCAGCAATTCCTTCACTTTCCCTGAAGGGGAACCCACCCCTCTCTCTGTGGTACTTTTAAAAGAATGATTTATCCTGATAAGGCTTAAAAAAGGGTTTCTTCTAGTAGTAGTTACAGAAAGAGGAATTCCCGAAAGCTTTCGCGGACGGGATAGAGGGTGCCGGGCTTCACCCAGCTAGAATGGATTTAAACGCGTTCCAGCGAAGGGCGTCTGAAAGAAAGAGCAACAATTTGTCCCAAAGCCTTTGCTCCTTTCTGAAGTAACTTCTTTAACTATTAAAAGTCATCCGATTTGCATAAGAACAATTAGCTATTTTTTTTAAGAAAAGTTAATAGATATTCCAAAACTAGGTAACTTATGGAAATTGATTATGCTATGGAGTTAGATCGAATTATATCTGAGATTAAAAAAAGAAACGTTAGAAGAATTCTTCTACAGTTCCCCGAAGGTTTAAGAGGTTCTGCCTTAAAAATTAGTAAAAAACTTGAATTAGAAACTGGTGTTGAAACATTAATTTCTGTGGACCCTTGTTGGGGTGGGTGCGATATAGCAGAAACTGCAGCTTTAACACTTAACGCTAATCTTTTGGTACACTTCGGGCACTCTCCTTGGCCTAAGAAACCTAAAATTCCCACATTATTCATTGAAGCACGTTCCGAGGTTGAAATTAGGGAAGTTGTGTTAAGGGCAGTCAGCTTACTAACTGCTAAAAAAGTGGGCATCGCGACCACCGTTCAGCATATTCATAAATTGGGCGAAATAAAAAACCTACTTGAAGAAAAAGGCTTTGAGGTTTTAATAGGTAAACCTAGTGGTAAAGCCAAATATGCTGGTCAAGTATTGGGTTGTGATTTATCCAGTGTTGAGAAACTAAATGTAGACCAATTTCTATTTGTTGGTGGAGGAACTTTTCATCCTCTAGGAATTGCTTTAGCTACCGGTAAGAGCGTCATTGCGGCTGATCCCTACTCTAGCAAAGTTAGTGATATGAAGAAAGAAACTAAAAGTATTCTTATGCAGAGATACGCCCAGATAGAAAAAGCTAGGAATGCAACAAGGTTTGGTGTGGTTGTTGGTTTAAAGTTTGGGCAGATAAACTTGGAACTAGCTAGACAAATTAAAAATAAAATTAAAAGTAAGGGGGGAGAAGTCTATCTACTAGCCGCTGAGGAAATAGCTCCTGAAAGATTTTATGGGCTAGCAGATATAGAAGTGCTTGTAATAACCGCCTGTCCGAGAATAGTAATTGAGGACAGCCCTCAATTTAGAATTCCCGTTATAACCCCTAGAGAACTTGATATTTTACTTGGCTTTGAAAATTGGAGTGGAACTGTAGGTGAAAACTTATTGGGTCACAAACTATAATTTGATTCATTTTATTTACTCTTATTTTTTTGAAATAAATTATGCTAAATAGATAAAAGGTTCAATCATTTGCTTACAAAAGTGTTAAAAGTGAATAGTAATGACGTTAGAGCAGAGGCTGAAGAAGAAAGACCTCGAGAGATTATTGAGTGAGCTGGAAGTTAACCCCTCACCTAAAGTTGAATGGGAGCAGTACACATCCTCTAGTGAAGTTGCAGCAAGTCTCTTATTTATCGCTGCTTTCACCTTCAATGATATTGTTGAGCATGAAGTATTTGATTTAGGATGTGGCAACGGCATACTCGGTATTGGAGCGGCGTTAATCGGGGCAAAACGTGTAGTAGGAGTAGATTTGGATTCAAGGGTTTTAAATATTGCAAGGAGAAACTCTTTGAAGGCAGAAGTTTCTAATTTAATTGATTTTATAGCTATGGATGTCGCGGATATAACTGGTTCTGCTGATACTGTGTTACAAAATCCCCCATTTGGGGTTCAAAGGAAATCAAGTGATAGAATATTTTTGAAAAAAGGAATAGAGCTGGCTGATGTGACATACACTATTCATAAATATGGTTTAAAAAACAGAAAATTTATTACTCAGTTTGTGTTGAAAAATGGAGGTCTAGTTGATAGAATTATTCGTATGAGGATGCCCCTCCCTCAGACCTTACCTTTTCATACTAAAAGAAAACACATGGTTGATGTGGACATTTATAGAATACTGAAAAGTTAAAGAAAACGCATTTTATCTTAATAATCGATAGTTTTAAGGAAAATAGTCAATAACCTTTATTCGCTAGTAATACATTGGATAAATGTTGAACTGTGGGAATTATCACTCCCCATGTTTAAACAATAGTATGGAGATTTAAAGTTGCAAGACGTAAGTAAACCAAAAACTGGAAGTTTTGTACTCCCCGGCGACTGGCTGGGTGTTATTGAAGAATTCACCCCCGGAGAAGGTACATACGAAGAAAATGGAATAGTTTACGCGTCAAGTATTGGGCGTGTTATAATTGATAATATTGAAAAAAGGGTGAAAGTAATACCAATAGAGGCGCGTGCATTACCCCGAAAGGGAGATATAGTTTTGGGAAAAGTTACACAAATTAATAAAATGTTAACATTTGTGGATATCGCCCGAGTAAGAGGACAGACTATAGCTAATCCTTTTTCAGCGGTAATACACATTTCTCAAATTAGCCCCGGATATGTGGAAAACACTTCAGACGCGTTAAAACCAGGAGACATTATAAGGGCTAGAGTAGTTGAGGAGCAGGGAGAACTAATTCAATTAACAACCACTGAAAAAAATTTGGGAGTTGTATACGCTACATGCTCCAAGTGTGGTTCTGAATTAGAAAGAAAGGGAAACGTTCTTAGTTGCTTAAATTGTGAAGCAAAAGAAACTAGAAAAATAGCAAGTGATTACGGGAGAGTAAAAATATGAGATATCTTCATACTAAAAAGAAAGTGAGAGTTTAATTATCTACTAATTAATTTTATAATTATTTAATAATTTTGTAACGCATAAAAATGATGGTCTCATATTCATTGATAATCGCTAGACGCCAATCATTATGCTGTTTATGAAAAGTTTATCAGTAAGACTCGGATGCTAAAAATTAGGAATTTATTCAAGTTTCGATAATTGTTGAGTAAAAACAAAAGAAGTTGGTGCTGTATGAATATAAAAATTGTGGAAAAAAAAGATAATGATCTAAGAGTAGAAATAGAAGGGGAAGGACACACCTTGTGTAACGCTATAAAATCCATTCTCTTTGAAGATGAAGCCTTGGTCTTTGCAGGTTATCGAATAGAACACGCATTACTTTCAAAGCCTATCCTGTACATTAAGACGGATGGAAAAAAAGATCCCCTAGTTTTATTAAATGAAACTCTCAAAAAATTAGTAGAACGTGCTGAAGAATTCAAAGAAAAATTCCTGAAGGAACTTGAAAAATTTAATTAAAACTCCAAAGAAAGAGTCTTTTCTACAAGAGAAGGTGATCCCACGAATTTTTCCGGAAAAGAAATTGAATGTAATCTAATAACCTTTGAGCACAAGTCTCTTAAAGAAATATTAAATGATAAAAGCTTGGCTAAACTTGGAGATAGTATTGTAAATCTTCTGTATTCACTAGTAAAATCAAAATTGGTTGGTAGACCCGATGGCGCCAAAGTGCCTGATACCCTTTTGGCAGAGGCGTTTAGGCAAGCGGGTCTTAGAAAATACGTTTCTGCGAGGCAGGATGCTCATAGTTTAGGTGATGCAGCTGAGGCATTAATTGCTTATTCCTGGTTAAAAGACCACTTTGAAATAAAGGCAACCGCAGAAAAACTTACTGCTTCAATACCTCGGGAAAAAATAATAAACCGTAAGACTGAAAAAGAAGTAAGCATCCAAATTTTTACATCTCTACTCCAAGACCTTTTCGAGAGAATTGTAAAAAAAATTTAAAAGATTACGTGATATCATCAACCATTACTTTATTATAAAATAATTTTGACATAAAATGTTTGAAGGTGAAGTTAATGAAATTCTGTCCTCAGTGTAACTCAATAATGCTACCAACAAAAACCGACGAAGGACTGTTGTTGCTAAAGTGTAGAAATTGCAATTATTCCAGTGAGTTAGAAAAAGAGTCGACTGAAAAATATAAAATAACGAAAGAAATTAAACATAGCCCGCGTGATAAAACAACTATCATAGAAGACGCGGACGCAATTCAAACTATGCCCACTGTAAAAGTTACATGTCCTAAATGTAATCATGACAAAGCGGTATACTGGCAACTTCAAACTAGAAGTGCTGATGAAGGATCTACTATTTTTTACCGATGCCTCAAGTGTCATCATACTTGGAGATCTTATTGAACTCCACCTAGTAGTAAACTTGTGCTACGTTATGTATATTTAATTTTATTCCTATTGAATAAAATATTAGGTAACTATTTTTAATAGTAAGTTATTGAATTAAATTTTTTAGATATTTATATGTGTATGCTGAATATCCTCAGCAATATACCAGTAATACTAAGATTAAAAATATTAATTCAATTCCTTGTATTATGTTTTCTATTTCACTAAATAAGAGGATTATAAAATGAAACATGAGAAAGTGGCCTTTATCGGGCTTCCTTCCGTAGGCAAAACCAGTATTATAACTCTGTTAAGTGAAAACAGGACGGTCACCAAGTATGATCCCACAATTGGCATCAACTTTGGTTTTGTAACTTTAGGTGAGTGCGAGGTTAGTCTTTTTGATATCGCTGGACAGGAGAGATTTAAATTTTTGTGGGACGGATTTATGCGGGGAGCAAAAGTTATTTTCGTGGTTACTGATTCAACCCCTAAAAATGTTTTAAACACTCGTAAGATAATTGATGAGTTCGGAAATAAACCAAATTCCACAGTCTTAGCAATAGCTAATAAGCAGGATCTACCCGGAGCCATGAAACCATCACAGGTTGAAGATATCCTAAACGTGAAAACCTACGGAATGGTTGCAGTCGACCCAAGTAAACGCATTGGAATGTGCCGTATCCTTAAAAAAGCTCTGGAACAACTCATAATTAAAAGTTCCAATTAACTTCTCAGCCGACAATATCCTTATTTTTCTACCAGTGAAAGTCCTTTAGGAAAAAGGGAAAGCTTTTCAGAATGGGACGAGTACCTTTAATAATTGACCTTCACATTCCGAAATACTTAAGGGTTGAGTTCAATGTCTTGGAATCAAAAGGTTGAGGGCGGTCCATGGAAGCCCAAGCCCCCCGCTATCGAAAAACAGATTAAAGATATCACTTCTAGTGAAGCCTCTTTTATTAAACTTCTAGGAGTCGTATTGGAAAAAAAGCAAAACGTTGCGCTTATTGACGATGGAACTGGAAAGGCAAGAATTGTAGCTTTAGACGATGAAATTATAAGCAAAATTAAAGTGGGTGATAAGATAAGAGTATTTGGGACGGTCTTGCCAAGAGAAGAAGGCGAAATACAGATTAATGCCAGTATAATTCAAAACATGAATAAACTTAACATTAAATTACGCTCGCAAGTAGAAAAGCTAAAGAAATCTATAGAAAATCAATCTTAACTGAGAATTGAAGGTGCTTATAAAGAAAGTCATCATATTTATAATATCCAGTGTTTAAAATTTGAGTCTGGTTAGACGCATCTTTAAAATCAACTATTTAAAATAGATGCTAATTAGTTCAATTTGATCCTATTTGTACGAATCTTGGTTAGAAATTTAAGAAAAAGGTGATGCACATGGCATTTAAATTCGCTTTTACGGATGCGAAGCTTTGGAAAAATATTATTGATGCTTTATCCGGTTTAGTTGACGAACTTGTTTTTATAGCTGATGAAAATTCCTTGCATGCAAGGGCGATGGATCCTAGTCATGTAGCTATGGTTGACTTCGAGTTGCCAAAAATGGCTTTTAGTGAATATGAATGTAGTGGTGAAATTAAACTTGGAATAAACCTCGAAGATATGTCCAGAATAATGAGAAGAGCTGGTGGCGGAGATGCCCTAGAATTGTCGCTAGATTCCGAAAAAAATAAACTCAATGTTACATTCAAGGGAACATCTACACGCACTTTCCACATTGGTTTACTTGATTTGACACATGAGGAAACTCCGGTTCCCTCCATTAAATTTAATGCTGAAATTAAAATGACTGCGGATGTTTTGAAGGAAGCCTTAAAGGATGCTGAGGTGGTAAGTGATCATGTAGAGGTTGAGGCCTCTCCTGACGAGTTGGAAATTAGTGCCGCGGGAGATACTGGTGGGGTTGAAGTTAAGTTAGACAAGTCTAGCGATGCTCTTCTTGAGTTGAATGTAACGGAAAAATCTAAAGCAATGTACGCTCTCAGCTACCTAACGGATATGATGAAAGCAGCGACAGCAAGTGATACTGTTACAGTCCAATTCTCAGCAAGTATGCCAATAAAACTCGAATTCAATATTATTGGCGGTGGGCGTTTGACATATTGGCTGGCTCCAAGAATTGAGGCGGAATAAATTAGTAAAACTTTTTAGAAAGTGTATTAGGCATTTTTAAATTAAAATTAATATTGTGATAGCAGACTAAATGTGAAGATCCCCAGTTATTTAAAAAAGCGTGATGAACAGTTTTAAGGAAGATTCCCATGGGAAAACTTTGAAAGCGTTCTCCTAATTTCTCTAGCGTGGAGTGCAATTTACGTTTCCGTAACCTAGAAGCTCCTTACAATTCTCCAAAAATTTTTCAAAAAGTTATTTAAGAGTTCAAGTTATGAAAGAGAATTAAAAAAATAAGTTCCGCCTATCAACCAGTGGGTAGGATTCCGCGAAATGGTGAATAAGTATTCTAAAGTCGATTTGGCCAAGTACCCCTTTACAAGAGAAGCCCAGGAGTATATTGAAAGTCTCAATTTAGATATTGAGGATTTGGTTTCTCCAGAATATTCCTCTGTTCTTGAAAGAGGTAGGGAGCGTGTCATGGAGGCTTTAGAGAGTGGTTACGTTTCTTACCGAGATGATGCTTATGTAGAACTTCTTTCTTTTCCGCTTGCCCGTCTATTTGTTGAATCATTGGGGGACGAGTATTTAAGGAGAAGATATGCCGTTGCAGAGTCTAAACGTGTAGACAAACTTTTAGAAAACGAAGAAAATGACAAGCCTATACGCATTGCAAGGGAAACATTTGGATGGGATATTAAAAAAGAGTCGCAAAGAGTCGGTGGGCGATTTTACGAGTATAAACTAAATGTTACTAATTATTTGACCTATGCTCCCTATTTTCAGGATAAGTACTGGAAACTAGTTAACAGAGTTTTGGATGAGGGTTATGTTTATCTTCGGAAAATTGATGTTGCGAGATTAATATCCGAAGCGGTGAAGTGGCGTCTTATGGAAAAGAAAGGGAAACCCCCCGACTTACCTCCGATGATAAAAGAGATGATTGATACAATACGAGTTAAATTAGAAAATCAGAAAAAAGACAGAGGAATTGATGAATATTTTAGTGAGGTTTCCCGAGAATGTTTCCCTCCCTGCGTCTCAAAAATGTTATCCGAACTTCACGCGGGCGGAAACATATCCCATCAAGCAAGATTTGCTCTTACCTCTTTTCTCATAAAAGTAGGTCTATCTGTGGATGAGGTGATACAAATATTTAGCAATGTTCCCGATTTTGATGAAAACCTTACGAGATATCAAGTAGAGCACATAGCTGGAATTAAGGGAGGTGGAACAAAATACACCCCTCCTTCATGTAATACTCTTAGAACATATGGTCTCTGTGAAAAAAATGAATTTTGTAAAAATATAAGTCATCCTCTAACTTGTTATCGTAACATTCTTCGAATTCGGCAGAAGGGGGTTAAAAAGCAATAATTTAGCTAAGTCGATGATATTTAATTATGATTGGTTTTGAGGAATTGATTTTATAGGAAGATGTAAAATGGATACGAGTGATTTTTTAATTCACCTATTTGGGAAATACTATAATGATAATCTTGTTAAAATAAAACCCGCCTCAAATCTGCCTAAAAGGGAATTTGGTTTTATGTTTTTTAAACATGGCGCGGTGATTAGACACTTGGGTTTTGAAAACGATAATCAGCTTAGAACATTTCTTATTAGAGAGACGCCCTCAGATGTATTTTACTCGGCAGCCTACTATCTCCAACCAAGTATGCCGAAAATGCCGATGAAAGGTTGGGAAGGATGCGATTTAATATTCGATATAGACGCAGATCACATTGAGACAAGTTGTAAAAATGAACATGATAAATGGAAGTGCCATGTATGCGGGAAGGGAGGTGAAGGGGTTAAACCAGAAAAGTGTCCTACATGTGGAGAATCTAAAATCGAAGAGGTGAAATGGCTTTGTGATGTTTGCTTGGAAGCCGCTAAACTAGAAACTATTAAAGTTGTTGAGGATTTTCTAATTCCTGATTTTGGTATTCATCAAAGTGAAATCAGTGTCTGTTTCTCAGGGCACAGAGGATATCACATACATGTGGAATCAGATACTGTGAGAGAATTTAGCTCTCAAACAAGGAGGGAAATTATTGATTACATTAAGGGTAATGGAATAAATCCCGAGTCTCATGGACTCCAGGAGGTTGGACGTGAACGGCTAATTATAGGTCCCGATACTAATGGTAAGGGTTGGGGCGGGCGAATAGCAAGATATGTTGTTAAATTTATTTCCGAATTGGACGAAAACCAAATTATGAGAGAAGACAAGTCTGTAAGGAAAAAATTGTTAACACTTTTAAAAGAGAAACAAAAAATGGTGAATTATTTGAGTCAGCACCCCCCACTTTGGGATGCCCTGAGGAATATTGATATCAATTTTTGGTTCCTTATTGCGGAGCGTGCTATAAATAGGGCTAGGGGGGAAATTGATGAACCTGTTACTGCAGACATTCATAGACTTATACGTCTTCCAACTTCTCTAAATGGAAAAACTGGCTTTGAAGTAAAACCTTTAAAAATAAATGAACTAACTAGCTTTGATCCTTTTAGTGAATCCCAAGTTTTCCAAGGTCAAATAACGGTGTATGCTGCTAATGTGCCTACTTTTAGAATCGGTGAAGAAACATTTGGACCATACATGGAGAAAAAAGTTGAACTCCCATTGTCTGCGGCAGTGTTTCTTCTGTGTAAGGGGGTTGCTGATATCACCTAAACTCAGTGGGGTGTGTCTGAATAATGTACGAAAAAATTTATAGTGCTTGGGAAAAGGAGCAAAAAGAAGAAACTCTGCAAAGACTTGAAGACAGCTTTTATGTTGAAGCTAAAAAATTTTTGGCTGCTCTTATAGCAGATAAAAATGAATCAGAACCGCTTCTAAATAAACTTGTTAAAAAAGAGTACAATAATATTTCCTTTATGTTAAATGATTTAATGAATATTCGACTTGATAAAATTTTGAGAAGTATTCGTATCGGGAAAGAACTAAATAAAGAAAAATTATCGCATGAAGAAAAAATATTATATGAAAGATTTAAAAATGACTTGCTACAACTTTTCGGCGAAAAATCCATACCTCCAGAAGTTAAAGAAATTGAAGATAAAAATGAATCGTTCCTCCTTATTCGGTTTTTAAGGCCGCTCCCCGCTATAGTTGGAAGTGATATGAAAATTTATGGGCCTTTTCAGGTTGAGGACATGGCCACCTTACCCAAAGAAAATGCTAAAGCATTAATTCTAAAAAAAGCTGCGAAACTTGTCCATTTTTAAAATTATTTTTTTTAAAAAATATATCAGTTTTAAATTTATTAAATTTTATGTTCTTATTTAAAATAAATTAAATAAATCTTTCAAACCGGATATTCTTTTTGCGGTCGATAATCGAAAGATATAAAATAAGTTGTGGGTATTGCTCAAATTACATAATTAGTCAGAATCCTAAATATCATGTTTAAATTAACTTAATTTAAAAGGGTGTATACTCATGCGGTATCCTAAAGAAAAACGCACTTACTGTCCAAAATGCAAAACGTATACCGAACACTCCGTTTCTCTGTATAAAAAAGGTAAGGATAGAAAAATGGCGGAGGGCGCTCGGCGTTATCGTCGAAAAAAGCAGGGTTATGGTAGTCAGCCTAAACATCTCCACATACAAATGTAGAGATGGGGTAAACCTATACAAAAAAGATTTTCGAAGACTACCAAAAAATTCTCCCTCAAATTAAAATGCAAAGATTGTGGTTATATTATTCAGAAGAAAGGGATGCGTCTCAAAAAATTGGAAGTAGAGTAGGAAGGAGAGTGCTCTGTACATGGTTAAAAGTAGGGAAGTGTTGCCACAACCCGAGAGTAAGTTTATCAATACTCAATGTCCTGACTGCGGCTCAGAGCAGATTATTTTTGATAGAGCCAGTACAGTAGTGAAATGCAATGTATGCGGTAAAACCCTGGTTAAACCAACGGGAGGAAAAGCAGTAATAATGATTAAAAAAAGCAAGCAACAGATTCTAGGCTAGATTAGGTGATAAATGTGGTCAAGTCAAGAAGAGAATACCCAGAGAAAGGGGAATTGGTAATTGGAACAGTAACAAGAATTGCTAATCACGGAGCGTATGTTCAACTTGACGAATATGATAACAAGGAAGGAATGATTCATATATCCGAAATTGCTCTGAGCTGGGTTCGAAATATACGAAACTTTGTTAGAGAAAAACAAAAGGTGGTAGCCAAGGTTCTCAGAATAAATCCTCAAAAAGGGTTTATAGACCTGTCTTTGAGACGTGTTACAGAACAACAGAGGCGCCAAAAAATACAGGAATGGAAAAGAGTTCAAAAGGCAGAAAAACTTCTTGAAATGTCAGCCACAAAAATAGGAAAAACCTTAGATGAAGCATACATTGAAGTAGGTAAGAAGTTAGAGGCCGCTTATGGGAGCATATACAATGGTTTTGAATTAGTATCTGAAAAAGGACCAAATCTTCTAGAGGATTTAGGGATCAAAAAGGATTGGATTGAAATAATTACAGAAATATCGAAAACACATGTAGAGCCTCCCAAAGTTAATATCGCAAGAACAGTAGAAATGACCTGTTGGAAGCGTTCCGGTATTGATGCTATAAAAAAGGCTTTTAGAGAAGCAATTGGCGCTGTACAAGATGAAGAAACAATGGTAAATATCTATACTCTCGGTTCTCCCAAGTATCGCATAGAAATAACTGCCGACGATTACAAACAAGCCGAAACAACATTAGAAAAAATTATTAATACCGCTAAAGCAAGTATCGAGAGTGAGGGCGGGGTGCTTATATCCCCAAAAGGCTAATTACGCTGCGTCCCTCTCCTTGGAACTGTTCACTCCTTGATAAACCTCTTTTTTTAGCTGACGTCTCCACTTACCCACACGATCCTCAATTGAAAATCTTGAAGGATGAGGAACTCTAACCTTACCCCCACAATAAGGACAAACCTCCTTAAACGTATACTCCCCGCAATCCACACACTTTCGAAGCAAATACCTCATTTTTTAAACCTCAAGTTAAACAAAGAATTAACCTATTTTTTTATATTCAGTGATTGCCCTGCTACGATTTAAAAAATATTCCCATCAAATAAATGATAAAAGGTGTTAATGTACCTTTGATAACCTTCTTGTAATTTTCAGTAAGTTTTTTGGCTCAGAGCACGGTAATAGTTTTTTGGGCATAAAAATCTGGAATGCTGGTAGCCACCTTTATAATTAGCGTATCATTTGCATTGACATTCTGTGGTACTGTAAAGTTGATAGTTGTTGTTTCTGAAGGTCCTAAACTTAATGGAAGTAGTGGACTTATACCTGTGCAAAGACTATCATTTGAAAATATCTTGGTAATGTTGTATGTGGTGGTTCCTATATTTTTCAGCGTCAATGTGCCTGTTTTATTGGCGTATACCGTCGCGCTTGTAATGTTTAGTCCTGAGTCTAGAATCGAGTAGTCTATCTCATAGATTTTTACGAGTCCACTGCTGGATATAAATACTGGTTTAAAATAGTTAAGACTTATATTTCCTGCTGTCCAATAAGCCCATAAGTATGGATAAGCAGTCTGAATTGTTTCGTTTCCTCCGATAACCAAGGGATATTTGTAAGTAGCCATTTGATTTAATAGGTTAGTGTTCAACGTGTTGTATTGGGAGGTAGGGGTGTTTGGATTTGGGGCATGGTAGTAGAGTAGTTTGTAAATTGTGGTGTTGAAGAAAGCTGGCTGAATTGGTGATGTACCCGGCAACGCATACGGGTTGTAGAACTGATACTCGTACGGCGTGTTGGCAACGAACCTCTCTATATACTCTGGGGATGCTCCACTTTGAATGAGGTTTTGTACCATGTTTGTCAGTTCGTCAAAGGAAATCTTCACCATCCATAGCCATTTGCCTTCGTCACCATGTATATTCCCATCGTTATATCCGAAAAATACTAGTACGTGTGTAGCCTCTAATCTTCGGAAATCTTCTAGAGAATACGTTTCATTTTTTTCCATAAAGGCGCGTCCGATCCAGCCTATTTGTGTGAAGTTACGAGTTTGCCCATCTGCTATTGTTATTTTTCCACCGTAGACAGTAATCATATAACCGTAGTCCCACCAGGCCCCTACTACCGCATTCGCTGGGAGTTGATTTCTCATAAAAGAAAATGATTCCCCCCAGTCGAGGTATGCTCCACCATAACTATCCCTAACTATCAATGAAGGTGGGGGAGAGAGCATGGTAGTCTGTACTCCCTGAAAGAAGGCGACTGCTAGAAGTATTCCTACCAATGCAAAAACTACCAGAGAGGCATCACGTCCTAGCGGGGCGCTGATTCTCATACGTCTTCTCCTAGCTATAGTAGGTGCTCTTTTAGTAATGACTTGAGCTAGCGGTCTAAATATTGTCGATAATGCGTAAGCGCTTAGTAAAGCTGCAGCTGGGGCTAGCACGATTATGATACGAATCATTGAACCTGTAAAATAGGTTGCAGTGACCCCATACACTATTAAGAGTAAGTCTTCTTCGTATCGTCTTTTAAATGCAAAGTATAATCCTACTGGAAAAAGGATTACAAGAACATTGAGGTCGTAAAAGAATATTCCCCAAGGAGTTGGCATCTGCTCTCCAACACTTGCGGTAATGCTTTGTTGTTCTCTATAAGCAGGATAGATTATTGTAACAAACCTTGAACCAAGCCCTGAAATACTACCAAAAAGATCCAAATGAGTTATCATAAATGCGACTACCAAAATTGAGATTATACCGCCAACCAGTATTAGAAATCTTTGTCTATTTTCAAAAAACCATTCAATTTTTTCTAGGGCTTTTCCTTTTAAGGGGATGTACCTTTTGATAGTTTCTAGAATCATTGTTCTTTGTGTATTTAGCCGAAGGAAAATCTCGTAGAATAAGAGTATTCCCAAAACAATTAGTGAGGGTAAGACATTCAATGATTTTAACACGCTTGTTCCGAAGCTTGGAACACGTGTAATAATAAAGGTTGCTAATATCATTGTAATACTATAAGTCATAAAAAGGCGTGATGTGTACTTTTTTAATAGTAGTAAGAGGATTGTAGTCAGAGGGAATATGTACATTAGATATATATAGCCCCCCCAGCTTGAAGCTATCCCCCCCAAGCAAAGGCCTGCAAGAATGGCAGATATTATTGAACCTCTTTTTAAGGATCTTATGAAGAAGTACAGACAGAGTACTAGAAATAGCATTCCTACCGCTTCACCATCGAAAAATCCAACCATAGTACGTTCAATGAAAGCTGGTGTAAATGTGAGCAAAAAGGCTGCAATGAGCCCAGTCTTTTTGTCTCGGATCTCTTTCCCAAGGAAATAGGTGGCTACACATGTTAGGGCTCCCATGAACGCTGGAAAGAAGTAACATATCGTGTAAATGTCAACATTAAACCCTAAAGTATGTAATAGGAAGTATGCGGTTGCTGCAGAGAACGGTGTTCCTGGATAGAATGATTGGGAAATATCTCGACCATAGGGATACCATGAAGCATAGTCATACCAACCGAACCATGCGTTAAAACCAAAAGTTACTGTGTATAAAGCCATTGCATATTGCATCTCAGGATCAAAGGATTGTATGATTTCGGTGTAGATGAAGAAGGGTATGCATCTTATGAAGAGCGCTATTATAAAAATCGAAACGAGAGAGAGTGCTATTAATATCCCTTGTCTGCTTACCTTTACTTTTGGTATAGGAATTAGCTTCTTTGCTTCGTATATAAGGTCTTGCAGTTTAGACACTCTTACCCGCCAACTGAATTCAAATATTGTTTTTCATTTAATTTCGCTTTAGTTATTTTTAAGACTATCGTTGAAGAATTCAAGTAAATTATAGAAGGATTGATCTTAATTGACTCTTCTCAGTTTTAATATTATTGAATTTTCTTTATTGTTATTTGATGATATCCGGTGATTACTCGAATATATCCTATTAATTTCTCATCAAGTTCAGGAGAATTGGTGTCAACTCTTAGAATTGGTATCGTCGAGAGCTTGTAAGGCGTGGCTATAACAATAATATTATCTGTTCCTACTTTTTTAATCACATCAGCGCTTATTTGTTGGTTTCCCCTTCCAAAAATAAAGCCTTGGCGACCTATAGGTGTTACAATCATTTTGGATTTTTTATTTTCTATGGTTTTGAGAATTTCCTGCTCATTAGCATCTTTAGCAATAATTCTCCCATCTTGAACTAGGTCAACCCCTAATAAAGTCTTATTTAAACCCAATAAATCAGTTACCACCTTACAAGTAGTTCCAGGCCCAATTACATAAACTGTATTCGGTTCGAGGTTCTCAACAACATTACGGGCTATAGCTTTTTGATCTTCTATCTCATCAGTTGTGTGCGGGCTCACCCATTTAGAGCCTTGAAGGTATTGAGATTCATAAGGCGTTATTGCATAACCCTTTAATTCCACATGTAATTCGTTTTTTCTAAAGGACGCCTCATCAACATCCATAACTTCGGCTTCTCTAACTGGTAGTTCATCCCATAAATATCGTAAAGTAATAAGACCAGCGGTTTTTGGATTCGTGGCAAAGGTGGCTGACCATACCTTTACCCCAGATGGAATTCCTAAAATTGGAACCTCTTGGTCAATGGCTTCGAGAATATCAACTGTCGTGCCATCGCCGCCTGCATAAAGAATTAATGCTACTCCACTTTCAACCATTATCTTTGCTGCTTTCTTAGTATCTTCCGAGGTAGTCACGGAAGAAGAAATTTCGCCAACTACTTCTGGTTTAAAGCCGCTCTCTCTTGCCACATCCTCGCCCATGATACTTGGAAAAGTCAAAAGCCTCAAAACATTCTTTACCGGTTTAAGAATACTCAGAGCTTCTTTTGCTCTTCCCGGTGAGATCGGTTTGGCTCCTAGCTCAATCGCCCTCTGGACTAATTTAGGATCATCCGAACCTTTAAACGCGTATTTACCCGCGATTCCTGCAATCGGATTTACAATCAAGCCAAGGGTTTTGCTTCTCATACTTGGGCAGTGTTGTTTTTTATGCAATCTTCATGCCCGCCATTAATCTCAATTTTTCTAAAAAAAAATACGCTCAAGTTTTTTTATGGTTAATGCCTCAGTATCTTATCTTTGGTTTTGGGACAAAATTAGTTTCACTCTTTATTAAGGAACCTATACGCCGCCGGGGGTTTAAAAAACATCCCTCTTACGGGAATTACTTGGCATCACTCCTCCCTTATAAGTTCTACCTCCCATCATATTTCTGCGTTCTCTACTCTACCATGCGCGATGGATGGACACGCCGGGCATCAACCCTGAAGGGAAAAGAAGAAGCAGAAGCAACTCATCAACTTCCCCCGAAAGGGAACCCCTCTCTCTGGTACTTTTAAAAGAATGATTTATACTGATAAGGCTTAAAAAAAGGGTTTCTTCTAGTAATAGTTACAGAAGGCATTCCCGAAAGCTTTTGCGGACGGGATAGAGGGTGTTATCGGGCTTCACCCAGCTAGAATGAATTTAAACGCGTTCTATCGAAGGGCTTTTGAAAGAAAGAGCAAACAATTTGTCCCAAAGCCTCTTATCTTTTATACCTTCTAAAGGGATTTCAATTGAATGGTGGCTTAGCGTGTTAGTTTATGTACATTTTTGTGGTATTGCTAATAATATTAATACTATTTTTAACACCTTTTTTGGTCAGATAATGCCGTACGAGAAGTTGGTCTACGGTAAGAAAATATATAGGTTAAGCGATATCCCAAAAGCATCCAAAAGAGCCTCACCTCAAATGGGATGGCGATCTTGGTGATGGGGATTTTAAAAAAAGGTTATTTGGTTTTACGACTAATAATAGTAATTTTCGCGTTATACCCTTTATTCTGAATTTAAATATAAAAATAACAAAAATAATGGATTAAGTCTTAGGGACTATTTCTTTGACTACGCCAACCGCTACCGTAGTGCCCGAGTCTCTTACAGCGAATCTACCTAGTTGGGGTATCTCTTTGTACAGTTCTATGCACATTGGTTTCGTTGGTTCTAATTGTACTAATGCTGCGTCGCCACGTTTAATGTAATCTGGATTATCTTCCACTACCTGACCAGTACGTCTGTCAATTTTTGCTATTAGTTTTGTGAATCTACAGGCAACTTGTGCGGTGTGAGCGTGAACTACTGGGCAGTACCCTACCGAAATTGCAGAAGGAAATTGAATTACTACCATCTGTCCAGTAAACTCCTTTGCCACTGTTGGGGGGCTACTTTTGGATCCTGCAACATCCCCTCTTCTGAGGTCTTTTTTAGCTACACCTCTTACGTTGAATCCTATGTTATCTCCTGGAATAGCTTCTTGGATGGTCTCATGATGCATCTCAATGGATTTGACTTCGCCCTCTACGTTAGCTGGCTGGAAAACTACAGTGTCTCCTGCCTTTAAAACACCGGTTTCTACTCTTCCGACTGGAACCGTACCAACACCAGTAATCGTGTAGACATCTTGTATGGGGATTCTGAGTGGTTTATCTAAAGGCTTGGGAGGAATAATAAGTTTGTCCAAAGCTTCAGCTAGAATGGGCCCTTTGTACCATTTCATTTTATCGCTGGGCTTAATAATGTTATCACCGAGCCATGCTGAAATTGGGACAAAATCTACGTTTTCAACTTTGAAACCTACACTCTTAAGTAACTCACTAACCTCCTTCTTGATCTCGTTGTATCTGTCTTGGCTCCAATTAACTGAGGTATCGTCCATTTTGTTAATGGCAACGATGATCTGGCTTACTCCTAGGGTAAACGACAAGTATGCGTGTTCCCTGGTCTGCCCTCCGACACCGATACCTGCCTCGAATTCTCCTTTTCTCGCCGAAACAACAAGAATTGCTGCGTCAGCTTGACTTGTACCTGTAATCATGTTCTTTATAAAGTCACGATGTCCCGGGGCGTCAATAATTGTGAAATAGTATTTAGGGGTTTCAAATTTCCAGAAGGAGATATCGATTGTTAAACCTCTTTCTCTTTCTTCCTTAAGTTTATCTAAAACCCATGCGAATTTGAAGCTACCTTTGCCAATCTTCTCTGCTTCTTGTTCGTATTGTTTTATTGTTCTTTCATCTATTGCTCCCATTAGATATAGTAAATGTCCTACCATTGTGCTCTTTCCATGGTCTACGTGTCCGATGATGACGAGATTCAAATGTGGTTTTTTTTCTGCCATTTTTCTTCCACTTCCTCTATTTTTTCACTTTTCTTGTTCTGTTTATCCTTATTCTGTTGTATTTAAATTTTTTTTGGGGGGGAACTTATACTTTAAGAACAAAAGATTTTAAGTTTTCTGTATTTTTATCTTCTAAAGAGTTTTATATACTCCTTTATTTTGAAAATTTTTCTCTTAACGTTTATCCATATATATTAGATTTCGTTGGTATATCTAAATGAATTACTGGTTTCCTTTTATAATATTCTCTTTCTATTTTGTTGCTTTCCCAAATTTCGAATAAATTTTTAATGGCTTGGGCCTTTATATTTTCTGCTTTGAATCTAAATATCCTTATTCTTCCAAATATCTTTTCTTGAACTAATCCTACCTTTTCCAGAAAATCTAAGTGTTGATTAGTTGTAGAATAGTTAAGTTTTGCCCGTTTCGCTATCTCCGAGATGTTTAGTTCTCCCTCCTTGGCAAGGACTTTTACTATTTTTATACGTCCTTTCGAAGAAAAAATTTTTTCTAGAGAATTTTCTTCGACAGTTTCGGTTCTTTCGATCATTAAACTCCTCCTAACAGATTTAGTATCTCTTGTTCCAAAATTGAGGTAGGAATATCCGGTAAACTTATAAGAGTTGTTTTACCTTTCATTCCGGTTCCAGAAATCTTCGTGGTAATAATTCCTTGCTTTTCCAATTCCTTGAGGTGTTCCCAGAACTGGGTATGCCTTCTAGGCTCAATATTGTATTCTTCGCACACTACTCTGTATATCTTCTCCGTTTCACTGGTTGTTACGTATGCTTTCTCTGTAGTAAGCGCCCTTGAAATTGCTAATAATAGTGTTTTGTGTTGAAATGGTAAATCTCGTAGAACGTCTTTTCGAACAACTGGATAAATCTCTGATTTAACTTCTCTTATATGCTCAGGCAAAATGCGCGTCTTGTTTTGCGCGTCAGCGATTTTTCCAGCACGCCATAAAATCTCTAAGGCGTATCTAGCATCTCCTTGTTTTGCTGCTATGTCCGCAATGAATTTTATTTCTTCATTGGTTATAGCGTTCGTTTGAAGTGCTTCCTTAACTCGTTCAATTAGAATGGTTTCAAGCTGGGCAGCAGAATATTCCTTTAAACGAATAATATTCTGTTGTAAACTGCTAATAATACTTGAATCCAATCCTCTAAAAAGTGCTTCACTTCTCATTATTCCTACAAGTGAGAGGCGTTGGACTGCATTTAGTTGCTCGTCAAAAAGTCTTATGAGGGAGTATAAAAGCTCCTCTCCTTCTCTTTTTAATAAAAAGTCTAGCTCATCAAGGGTGAGAATAATATGAATATCTTTTTCAACCAAAATTTCTTTCATAATCTGAAGCAGTTCTTCTGTGGAAAATCCTCGTCTGGGTATACGTGGATGGAGTGTTTTAACTAATCTGTTAAGAATGGTAAAACTAGTTCTCTCTCGTCTACAATTTATGTGGATATAGTGGAGATTAATTCCTCTTTTACTTGCTATAGTCACAATTTGGTTCCCAAAATTTTTGGCTAGTGCTGTTTTTCCCGTACCTATGTTTCCAGTAATGATAACTCTTTGACTGTTTCCGGGTTTTTCCAAGGTCACTCTGAAAATACTAGCGAGTTGTTTTAACTCGCTCTCTCTATGTGGGAGGTGTTCTGGAACATAATCAATGGACAGTTTAGACTCGTCCTTAAATATTGAGGGGCGACTTAATTCATCTTCAACTATATTAGGCATTGCCTGCCCTTCCCTTGTAAAGTAAACTTTTTATTTCCTATCACTATAAAAATACTCTTAACAGTATAAAATACCATGTGTATATATCATTTCCAATATTTCCGCTGTCCTTATACTTTCCAGAACTGATTAATCAAAAAGAAACTCATTTTTGTGAAAAATCTTTATTTTTCATCCCACCTTTACAGTTAGATATGATTAAATCTTCAGTGTTTAAAGATGAAAGTACATTGTTTCCAGAGTATGTACCTCCCAATCTCCCCCATAGAGAGAAACAACTGGATCAGTTAATGCGTATTTATCGCCCCTTGCTTTCAGAGAAACTGGTAAGCGTAAATAGTGCCTTGGTAGGACAAGCAGGTCTCGGAAAGACTGCTACTTCGAAATTGTTTGGACAAAAAATACAGGAAATGTCGAAACAATGCAGCTCGAGAATACTCTTTGAATATATGTATTGCAGTACTGTGCGTACCTTGCCTGCCGTTTTAAGACAGGTAATTATGAAAAATTGGAAGAAAGTACCTGTTATGGGAATTACTGGGAACGAATTAATCATTGAATTAAACGACAGACTAAAGAGGGAAAATACACGGCTCATAATCGCGTTGGATGACGCTAAGCTTCTAGGCGGGGAAGCGATACATGGTTTAATTCGCAGTGCAGAATACTTTGGATATGGAAACGCATGGGTGAGCACCATGATTATAAGTAGACCCGAGGATTGGGCAGCTCACCTATACCCTCATCTAATAGAGGATGTTCACTCTGTGGTAGAATTTATGCGATACACAGAATCGGAATTGCAGGAGATACTTGCATATCGGGCGTCTCTCGGTCTCTATGAGGGTGTGCTTCCTCTAGAAAATTGTAATATGGTTGCAAAGATAGCGAGTGAAACAGGAAATGCCCGGCATGGAATAGAAATTTTACGTCATGCATGCTATTTAGCCGAAAAAAGTGAGGGAAAAAGAATAACTCCCGAAATGATAAGAATTGCAAAAAATGAGGTTTATCCAGAAACGGCTCCTGAAATACTTCGTGGTTTACATAGACATGAACTAATTGCCGCACTATCCACAGCTACCACATTGAAACAAGAGGTTGCAGTGCCAATTCATAAGGCTTACGAACAATACTGTATTGTTTGCGAAGAATACCAAGTTAATCCGCGATCCACAAGAAATTTCAGGAACTACATTAGAGTTCTAGCAGAAATAGGATTAATCAACGCGGTAGTGAAAAATCTTAAACGTGGTAGACGAACGGTCATAACATTAACAGATATTCCTGCATCTATTTTGGAAGAAAGAGCCAGAAAATTATTGGAACAAAAAGGTAAAGACAGCTTTGATTAACCAACAAATTATAAACAACCTTCATAAATAATACATGCCATATCTAGTAAAGTTCTCAACAAATGTTAAAATTATTCTAAAAGTCAGAACACCTTTTTCAAATTACTAAATAATTTAAAGGCAATATTTTGGTATACTGTTTACCTTAAGGTTCTCCTTGATTATTATAACCATTCCGAATTATACATTTATAAAGGGGAATAAATTTGAAAGTGTATAGGGGCAAGCTAGACAGAGGAGAAGTGACCTTAACACCCGAATCGCTTACAGATCTTTGGCATTTATACAACATTATAGTAAAGGGAGACAACGTTTATGCGAGAACATTTAGACGCATACGAAGCCCTGATGAAACTTTAAGGGCCGATAAAGGAGAAAAGATCCCAGTATACCTAGGTGTTAACGTAGAGGATACCTCGCTTCACAAGTATTCTAACAGATTAAGAGTAAAGGGAATTATAACCAGCGCTCCAGAGACTGTTCCCAGAGGTTCGCATCATACATTAAATGTTGAGATTGGAACCCCCATTAAAATTATAAAAGATAAATGGCCAAAATATATTCTTGCACGTATAGACGAATCTGAAAAGGTTAGGGAAGAATCAAAACTAGCTATAGTATCAATAGAGGATGGAGAAGCAAGTATAGCGATAGTTGATAGTTATAGTGTAGATATTATAAATAATATTAATATGAATATACCCGGAAAAAGGTATGTAAGCCAACACGATGAAGCCCTTAAAACTTTTTTTAGTGAAGTATCCAAGGCTCTCAATCAGGTACAAATAGATAAGGATGTTCGAAAAATAATAATAGCAGGCCCTGGCTTCACTAAAGATAATTTCTCAAAATATTTAACTAATAAATTTCCAGACTTGAAAAATAAGCTAATTTTAGAAAATGTAAGCTATGGAGGGGCGAATGGAATTTACGAAGTTATCAATCGAGGGATAATAGAAAAAATTTTGGAAGAAAATAAGGTAATTGAGGATACACGCCTAGTAGAAGAATTTTTCACACACTTGGCTAAGGAGGATAAAAAAGTCACATATGGACTAGACAGTGTCAAGAAAGCTATTCTATATGGGGCTGTAGATAAATTACTGATAACCGATGAAAAATTAAAAAACGCTGATGTTGAGGAAAGGACAAAAAATGATGAACTTTTACGTCAAGCCGAAGAGATGGGTGGAAAAATCCATGTAATAAGCACACTACATAGAGCAGGAGAGCGTCTTCAAGCATTTGGCGGAATTGCTGCGCTTTTAAGATTCCCAATTTCCGAATAATTTTTTTTAAATGAAATACTGTAAAAAATAGTGAAAGCAGTACCGTAAATCATTTAATACAAATGGGTTAAAGGGGTGTGTATGCGGTTTCCAATCTGGGGGGATCTGTTGGATACTCTTCTAGAATGCCCACCTTAAATCCTTTCTTTTTAGTTTCTTCTGCAATTTTTTTGGCTATTTCTATTGATGTTTCAATTCTAAATTTTTTAGGGTTAAAGTATAATAACTTGTCAGGGGTCTTGTGTTTTTTGAAAATTGAATACAGCGAATTAATATTTTCATCTGACTTGTCAAAAATAATTACTCCTTTTAAAAGAAGCCCTTCTCTAGTAATCTTTTCATAAGGTTTGGCAACGTTTTTCGCGCGCCTCAATAATCTATTCTTAAGTTGCACTCCGCCTTTTAATCTCGATGGGCAATAATGGATGTTTAAATCTGTATTACTCTCCGCCCATTTGAGTAACTCTATCGCAACATCCTCGCTCCCTTCCACTGCTGCAATACTGTAATTTTCAAGTTTGAAACCCCTCTCTTTTAATTGGTAAGCATTTGTTTCAGCAAATTCAAGCTCATTAATATTCAAAAAGTCCACTCTATACTTTTCAAATGATTTAATTAGCTTCTTCATGGACTCCATTCTCTCTGGTATCGCTGGTATCTCAACCCCCACATTTAAGGAATCATCCACCGAAGCTAGAACCCCACTTTCTTCTTCTGTTAGAATATGGAAACGTATTTCATCAAGCCCAGCATCAGCTAATTTTTTAATATCATACTTATCAATTCGTTTCATTGCTGTGTAAAGATGTATATGATGGACTTCTCCAAAGTAATCTTTTAAGAGCTGAATGTAGTGAATAGTACGATCCAAAACTAAAAGTGGTTCACCCCCCGTAATTCCTGTTCCATCCGCACTACTAAGTATCGCTTCATTAATTATGTCCCCATCATTATGAACTAAACACTCATTAGCATAAATAACATCTCTTCCCTTTCGTTCATATGAAATTGGGCAGTACCATGAACAAGTTACAGGATTTTCACATAAACCAGTAACAAATAAAACTAGTTTACCGCCTTTCATACACAACTGACAACCTCTAGAAAGCTCCCCAATAAAAATTGACCCACCCATACTTTTTAGAAGTTTACGCAAAATGTCACCTTCACTTAACCCGCATACGGTTACGTACAACAGAATCCTTATCCGAGATTTTTTTTAATACTTGCTCAAAGTTCTCATTTTTTTCCAAAACTCTTTTAAGATAAACCCCGGTCCGTCCAATTTTATCACGTTTCATGAGCACCCTCACCCTCTGATTAACTATATCCAAACTAACACCCAAAATCTTAGCTACAATTGCCTCTCTTCCAACTACTGGGCTTTCTAAATGTCCGTATTTAGTAGGTTCCACCAACATCAATCTTTTATCAACCCCCGGAACTCTTTTGTCCTCCTTCAACCCTTCCAAAGATAATGCCCCACCAAAATAATAAAATTCGTTTTCCAAGCGTCTGAGGTTTACCAAAGGGAAAGATACACTCACTTTATCTTCAAGATATATGTACGCCTTGGGAGCATATTGAGGAGTTGCTTGAACAATCTCCCTAGAGAAAAAATCTGTTTTAATCTCCTCAAGAGCATTTTCAACTAGAAAGGATGAAACCACATAAGGTATGAAAATGTCCACATCACTGCTTTCTTTAACGTCCCCTCTAGCTAGACTACCATGGACAATTGTTGAAATACCAATTCCAGATAAATCCTCCATAATGTTAATAGCCTTCTCTCTCAATCTTTTCAAAAGTCCCCATCTTTTAATACTATACCTTACTTCGATTTTGTCGCCAACCATTACAGGCTTTCCAGCCATCAAGAACCACCAAAATCTAACCCTTTAACAAAAACTTTTAACACATATAAAACAAGGCTTATACTCCCTTATTAGCAAGGCGTAATTTATCCAATCTAAATACTTCCCTAAATCCGTATAACTTTTATAGCTATTACTTCAGACACTTCAAAAGTATGAATTTCGAATATTTTTCCATCAAGGTTTTTCAAACAATTGCATTTAGCAATTTGAATCTTTTGAATAACATTTAACAGTTCTTCTGGAAGGATAGTTTTTTAAGCAGTCATTAATTTGTCTATCTGAATATTCTTACACTTTGTTAATAATTGGTTAAATAAAAAATTGAAATCCTAATAATCCTACACTTTAACCCTAGAAAAGAATGAAGGGGTAATCTTTGGCTGACACCTATTTACTCTTGTTAGCATTTTTCATGTTTTGGATGATTATATTTATCCTAGCTAAGTATTTGAAGCTAGAGAAATACGGGTTAGATGTATTCCCCTTCTTTTTGATGTATAGAACCAAGCGATTTAATAACATTATTTCAAGAATCGCACAAAAATCCCCAAAAATCTGGAAAGCTGTTTCGACTTTTGGGGTGGCACTAAGCTATGCCGCGCTCGGTTACGGTATTTTTTTCCTGCTGCAAAATTTAATTAATGCTTTTGTTCAACCACAACTTTCAAGTCCGTTGGTGCCAATAATTCCTGGAATTACCATAACTAGCACATCACTAATCTACGTATTAATTGCTATCGCTATAACCCTAGTAACTCATGAACTAGCACACGGAATAGCTGCCATTGCGGAAGGATTACCTATAAAGTCTGCTGGTCTATTATTTGTTCTTCTTATACCTGGTGGCTTTGTAGAATTAGATGAAAAAGCGATGAAAAAATCCTCTTCACGCTCTCGATTTAGAATATTTAGTGCCGGATCAGCAACTAATCTTGTAACCGCTCTATTCGCGTTCTTAATTCTTACCAACTTTGCGCTAGTTATATCCCCCTGGTACGGGCCCTCAGTTGGTGCTTTTGTTACTAGTGCAGACCCCTACTCCCCCGCATACTTCCAGATTCCTCCCTCCACAGTAATATTTGCAGTAAATGGCACCCCAATAATTTCGGATGTCGGGCTCGGCTTATACCTTTCAAATGTTAAACCCTTTGAAACATTAGTACTAGACACTAGCATAGGTAGAATTAACCTTATTACAAGCATAAACCCCCAAAATCCCCTTCGGGGATATACTGGAATTAATGCTCGTCCATTTTATTTGCCATACCCTTCAGTGTGGTGGCTGGGTACTAGTTTTCAAAACCACCTCTATTTAACATTTTTCTGGATTTTTGTTGTCACTTTTAGTGTAGCCATTATCAATATGCTTCCTATCTATGCTTTTGATGGAGATAAGCTGTTTGAGGAAGTTATAAGAAACACAGTGTCAAAAGAGAAGAAATTAAAAATTGGGAAAAAATCTTTTCCAAAAAGAAAAATTTTAATTAATGTTGCACGGATAACCGCGATTTTCCTTCTTGTGGCTAATTTTATTTTTCCTCTACTAGCTGTAGGTTTCACTCCCTTATAAAAATAGGAGGGTGGTATTTATTGAATCTGTGCAAAAAATGCTCAAAAAACGCAGTAGTTTTCTTGCCCTACTCAGGAGAAAAACTCTGCCGTAAATGCTTTCTCGGCTCAGTTGAAAAAAGAGTTCAAAAAGCAATTTCCCAATCTAAACTGCTAAAAAGATCAGACAGTATCGGAATCGCCTTATCCGGCGGAAAGGATAGTGTAACACTTCTACACATTTTGCATAAAATTGAAAGCAATTTCCCTGAAAGTAAATTATCCATAATTCATATTGATGAGGGCATATCCCAATACAGCGAAAAAAATCTAAAAGCAGTCAAAGAGAACGCCTCTGAATTTGATGTACCCCTAATCTTAGCCTCTTATAGAAAAATTTACGGTAAAACACTCGATGAGATTATCAAACATGCCGAAAAAAATGAGAATATACGATTAGGCGCCTGTTCCTATTGCGGCGTGCTTAGAAGAAAAGCTCTAAATAAAACCGCTTATGAGGCTAATGTAGACTGCATTGCAACCGCCCACAACCTAGACGACGAAACCCAAACAATAATCCTAAACCTTCTCCGAGGAGACCTAAACAGACTCGCAAGAAACAATCCAACACCCAGAAAAATACATCCAAAACTTGTCCCACGCATAAAGCCTCTAAGAACAATTCCCGAAAAAGAAACCACCCTATACGCATTCTACAAAAACTTAAAACACAATTCAAAACCATGCCCCTACGCACCCGAAGCATACAGAGACGATATACGCATCTTCCTTAACCAAATAGAAAGAAAAAGACCCGGCACAAAATACAACATATTACGCCTTTATGATAAACTAAGCCCCCAAATAACAATCAATAAAAATTCAATTCAGGAATGCTCGATCTGTGGGACGCCTTCTGTAGAAGGAACATGCAAATCATGCCAACTACTAGAAAAAATAGCACCATAAATACTAGCAACTTTAAGAAATAATCTTTTTTATAACACGGATAATTTATTATAGGCGGTGAGTCCTGAAGCTCGACACCCGCTCCACCAGCGTATCTGACACCTATTCTCCAATCCGGGATACTGGAAGCACCGAGCGTTCAGAGTTAGGCTGCTCCATCAAGGCGCCGACAAATCATGCCAACACTCTCCCGGATCTAGCCCGGTTTCCCTAACAAAGGATAAACATACTTTCCCTACGAAAAGCTGTTACCCACCGTCGATCCTCCAGTGCGGATTTTCACTGCCTCGGTGACAGACCGTTTTGGCAGATTGGATATGCCTCACATCAGCTTTCGGCCCGCCATACAGAGGATTTGCGGTCCAGAGGGGACCTCTCTCAGGCAACCCCTATTTGCCCGCCTAGACTCACCACCACCTAATGAGGAACCCTTACAAAAATATAAACATTTCTTTTCTATATTTTAATTAACAATTTAACAGTTTGAATAAAAAAAACGAAAAGTTATCATCTACAAATTATGATCGTAATACCGTTTAAAAGAGAAGAAATGGCGCAGGAGACGGGGTTTCCGAGAAAGATAGTTTTTCCGTCTCTCATTCGAACCCGTGCTCCCCTTTCGGGGAACTGGCTTAGCAGGCATGCACCCGAAGAACAGTTGCTCTTCTGGTCAGCGCCTTACCAGGCTTCCATTCCACCTAAAGCTAGGTGAACTCTTGGCTACTCCTGCCCTTTTTTTTCGGTGTTACTCATCTTTTTTACGCATATACTTGTTTTTAACTTTTTTTGATACCTTTTATTTTTTGGGTATCGAATGTGGTGGATAGAAAAAGTTAAGTGTAATACTAGATTATCGTACTTTGCATCAATGTATTAGTGTTGATGAGTCTATTATTGTGCGGCTTGTAAATCCGCTGGAGGTCAGGACTTGTCTAGTGAATTACTTCCGGGTATACATCCTACGCGAATGGAACTCCTAATTTTGAAGAGAAGAAAGAATCTTGCCGAAAAGGGGCATGATCTATTAAAGGAGAAGAGAGACGCTCTGATTATGGAGTTTTTTGATATTTTGGAAGACATCCGAAAATTGAGGGGTGATGTTAATAATGCGCTTAAAGAAGCCTACGATGCGCTAGCTGTGGCTAAAATGATAATGGGACCTCTGAAAGTGGAAGAAGTGGCAACAAGCGTTCCCCCAATACTGGAATTAGATGTTAGTACTAGGAATGTTATGGGTGTTCGTGTTCCTCTTTTAAGGGTGGAAGAAAAATCTGAATCTGCGTTAATTTCTTCGTATGGTTTTACAGACACTTCCGCAAAACTGGATGAAGCGGTTGAAAAATTCCGGAATGCCTTGAAAGCAATAATCCGGTTAGCAGAAACTGAAGCCGCGGTTAAACGGTTAGCAGAGGAAATAGAAAAAACAAAAAGGCGTGTTAATGCCTTAAAGTATATCATTATCCCGCGTATCACAAATACCATTCAATTCATTGAATTGCATTTAGAGGAAAGGGAACGAGAAGATTTGTTCAGAATGAAAAGAATAAAATCAATTCTAGCTGCAAAAGCATAATAACTGCACCCTATTAACGAACCGTGAAACCAGTTTAAGAACTGATAAAACTTGCGTTACTCTAAATTCGTTTAAAAATATTTTTTTGGAAAAATAAAGATAAAACACTTATTTTTTGACTAAAAGTATTGCCTTAGCTAAATTTCCGTCTGCTTCAATAAGTGCCTGCTTCGCTTCCTCCTCTGTCACGCCTGCCTGTTGCGCTACCAGTTGTATATCTGCTTGTGAAATTTCTTTTTCTTTGCTTTCCTGTACTTCTTTTTCTTGAATGTTTCCAATAATCTGGAAGACAGTTTGTTTTGCAATCTCGAGTCGGGTAACTTGGGGGGAGTTTATGATTATGTCTTTATCAGGACACTTAATTATTACTTCGGTAGCGTTTATCTCTACGGGTTTAATTCCCATTTGTTGCATCGCTTTCTTCATTTGTCTTGGGTTTACACGGCGCATTTATTGGCCTCCTTCTAATTCTGCAATTAATTTTTAAACATTTTTGTGGATTTAACCCTCTAATTCATATTTTTGCTAATCCTTATTTTAACTGCTGCTCCTGCTTGGAATGCCCGCATTTCTTTTTCGCTAAGGATTGCTTTGCCAACTGCTATTAAATTGTCATCAGGATCTACAACTATCACTTCATCGCCTGGTCTTATATTTGGATCTACCTCTATAATGTGTTTGGCAAATACGCTACGCCCTTGGATTATAAAAGGAACTATTTCTTTTAAAATTATTACTCTTAATTCTGGTTTTTTAGTATTTTGTAGTATTATTTCTGCTCCTTTTAGATGAAGCGCGATTTTTCCATCATTTGCACGAACAGTTGCGACTAAATCATCATTAAGGTAGATAAATCTAATCTTGCCTGTTTTTGGCGAATGCGATATGGTAACTTCCCTTGAAAATAGTTTATCCCCGATTCCCGGAAAAAATTGGTAATCTGCAATACATCGGAGTTTTCTAAGCGTCTGATAATCAGCCTCAGTTCTTTTCAATCAACTCACGCCTATATGGAGCTTTTGTTAACTGTAACTGTAGGTCGATCACATAGTGTTCAATGCATGGTGCGTATTTTTTCACTCTTTTAAAATTCAGGTTTTTAATTTTAAAGGATTTCTGTTCGACTTTCTTTTTTATTATCTCTAATTTTTCTTGTAATAATCTCTTTGGAAATGCTTCATGGTAGTGTATAATACCACCGTCTTCTCTAAGACAGTTAAACGCTGTATCTAAATAGTTTTCAGTTCCAGTTACCAAGCCCATAATTACTCTGTCAGCAATTCCTACTGGTGCGACTTCCCTGCAATCTCCTAAAATTGGTTCAACCACACCAACGACCTTATTCAATAAAATGTTTGTAACTAAATATTTATATGCTTCAGGATTCATTTCGATTGCATACACTTTGAATGGCTTAGAATATACTGCGATTGGAATCGAGAATTGACCTACGCATGAAAAAAGATCGATTACTATTTCTCCTTCTTGTACTAACTGACTCAATCTTAAACGTTCATTACTATTGCCTGGCGAAAAAAGTATTTTAAATGGATCTAGTTTAAAAACGCAGTGGTTTTCCTTATAAAGGGTCTCTGTGCTTCCTTCTCCGGCTATTATCTTTAGTTGGGGAATACGCATCTCTCCTTGTGGAGGCGTAAGCTTTCTCGCTACAATTTTCGCTCGTTTCTCGATTTTAGTAAATACAACTCCAATTTCATGTTCGTAAGGCAAAAGTTCTGGTTTAATATTGCAAATCAAAATATCTCCTAAAAGTTGCCAACAGTGAGGAACAAGATCTAAAAGTTCATTAGGAATAACTGGTTCTAAGAGGTTCTTTAATCTCTTCCAAGAAGGAGTTACCAAAAGAATCCATCCCGATCGAAATTCAACTTGTAAAAATAAGTTTCATTTGTCTATATTTAAGATTAGTTTTTGATTAATAGAATGTATCTTAATAATAGTAAAAAGTAAAAGTTAAGCATACATTCCCACTGGGCCTTCGCCACAGGAAACTGTTTTGCCGAGAACTTTTTTTACTGCTTCTTCGAACTCTTTTTGACTCACGCTGGTTTTGGACTTGCGAATCGCGAACATGCCTGCTTCTGTGCAAATTGCCTTAATGTCTGCTCCGGTACAATTTTCAGTTAATGGAACTAATTTCTTATAATCAACTTCTTTCTCAATGTTCATCCGCCGTGTATGTATTTTGAAAATATCTAACCTTGCTGTTTCGTCAGGCATCGGGAATTCGATTATTCGGTCAAAACGTCCTGGACGAAGAAGTGCTGAATCGAGGATATCTGGTCGGTTTGTAGCTGCAATTACGCGGACATCCCCACGGACGTCAAACCCATCTAAAACGCTTAAGAGTTGCATTAAAGTCCTTTGAACTTCGCGGTCTCCACTAGTAGCGATTTCAAGTCTCTTGCCTCCGATGGCATCGATTTCATCAACGAATACTATACTTGGCGATTTATTTTTGGCCATCTGAAAAATCTCTCTAACGAGTCGCGCGCCCTCTCCAATAAACTTCTGAACCAATTCTGATCCAATAACTCTTATGAAAGTCGCTTTAGTTTCATGTGCTACTGCTCTTGCAAGGAGTGTTTTACCTGTACCTGGGGCGCCAGTCAAAAGCACTCCTTTCGGAGGGTCTATTCCCACTTTTTCAAATAATTCTGGATGGTTTAGGGGCAACTCAACGGTTTCTTTTATTTCCCTAATTTGTTCATCTAATCCCCCAATATCACTGTATGCAACTGGTGGGGCTTCTTCAACCTCCATTCCTCTAACAAAGGGATCTCGTGCTGCTGGCAGTACTTCTACTACAGCAAATGTTCTTTGATTCAAGGCTACCCTAGTTCCCGGGGCTAAATCTTTTTGAGGTATACTTTTAGAGACGTGAACGACAAAATGCGGTCCGGTTGAACTTTTTACTACGATTCGATTATCGCTTAGAACATCTATTATAGTAGCCGCGATTAGAGGGGGTTGTCTTATTTTGTCAATTTCGGTTCTAAGCGAGTGAATTTCGCGTTCAAGTCTCATACGTTCCGCGTCAAGCCATTGTTTTTCGGTTTCAAGTGCTCTAAGTCTTTTCTCAATATGTCTCGTATAAGAGAGAAGATAAGATGTATCAGAATTGTAAACGTGTTTTCCCGAGTCAGTAGAGTCTGGCAATAGACTACCTCCAAACTGACATTTAACTTCCAAATATATTAAATATTTTGGTAAATTCAAAAACTATAGGTATCTTATCCCAAATATTATCACAATAAGACAAAAACAAGCGTGGTTTTTTGCTTAATTCTTATCTATTAAATTTATAGAAAAATATTATCAAATATTTTTAAAAATAAAAAACAAACGTTATTTAAAACTTGTCTTGTATACTTCATCCCTCTTTATAGTAATATGGAATTTCAATGAACGAGCGTGTCTAGTTAAAAGGTTTAATCTTCTAACAAAAGCCGACAATATGGCTGACCATGTAGAAAACCTATATAACGATTCAATAATTCGAATAATTACACAGAATCTATAATTAGTTAAAATATTTATCTATTCTACTAAACATTAAATTTCTAGAATATCATCACCTATCTAAGTCATGTATGTTACAACACATTTTATTATCTAGTATTTTTATAGTTTTTATAGGAGGTTCTATTCTTGCTGTGTGAGGTCTGCGGTCAAAAGATAATAGGAAAAGCTAAAAAAGTGATCATCGAAGGCGCTAATCTAGTTGTTTGTGAAAACTGTGCGAGATTCGCAGATTCTTCTTTAAAGATATCAACTAAACAACCTCAAAAGCCTAAGATAAGTAAAATTGCCAGTACTCAAAAAATTATGGCTGTTAAAAAACCCAAGACCAGAAGTGTTGTTAAAAAAGATTTCTTTTCGAATTCCTATGAATTACTGGATGACTATATGGACAAAATTCGAATAGCTCGAGAAGAAAAGGGACTATCTCACGAAGAATTAGCAAAGAAAATCAATGAAAGAGTTTCCATTATAAAGAAAATTGAAACAGGTAAAATGCATCCTTCCGAAATATTAATTAAGAAACTAGAAAAGGAACTTCAAATTAATATTTATGCCCCATTAGATTCCAAGGGTGTAGCTGTCGGCTCTAAAGAATACCGTAAAGGGTTAACCTTAGGTGATGTTGTTAAAATTAAAAAGAAAAAATAGCAACAAAAATGTTTTTGATTATTTATTTACAATATCTAAAAATCTTAAATTAAAAATCTAATTCCCTAGATATACTTTTATTTCTGAGGTATTCAAATATGGAAAAGGCATCAAACTATTATACTTCTGATTTAACTCTTAAGGTAAATAGACCAAAGATGTCAAAGCAAAAATTATTTGCTTTAAGATTAGATCATCGTCCTCACAGAGATATGCGTGTATCGACCCATATTGCTCTTGTTGCAAGAGCTTTTGGTATGGATGGTATCTTTTTTAGTGGTGTTCCTGATACAAAATTATGTGAAAAAATTAACGAGGTTAACGAAAACTTTGGAGGCAATTTTTTAATAAAAACGGGTTGTGAGTGGAAAAAAGTTATAAAAGATTGGCAATCACAAGGAGGAGAAATAATTCATCTGACAATGTATGGACTGCCTCTTCCGGAAGTTATTGAAAAAATTGTTAACTCATCTAAAGACAAGCTAATAGTGGTAGGCGGACCAAAAGTCCCACGAGAACTTTATTCCATCGCAAACTATAACGTATCCATAACTAATCAACCACACTCAGAAATAGCCGCGCTAGCGGTTTTTCTAGATTATTACCATAAGAGACAAGAATTTAACTTCGAATTCAAAAACGCAAAAATAAAAATAATCCCTTCCAAAAACGGAAAAAAATTCGCAACTTGAAATACCTATTTTCTATAAAAATTTATGATGGAGCTTGCAAAATCATTTCATAAAGGCTTTGATACTTTTTGGGAGGAAACCCTTCATTGGTACCTTTGGAAGAAATTTTCCAATTTCCGAAATTATACCCGGAGCTTCAGAGCCGTATTTACAAACAACAGCATGTTCTAGGAGCCCCAAACGTTCAATAGAAAGTATATCCTGTAAATGCCCAGATTTAATAATCGCTTTCCTTGCCTGTTGACGCGTAGAACCACAAATTATGATTCTATCAGACGAACTATTCAACCATCTCTTAAATATAGATACTTGGTTTCCGCTTAGTTCTGCCTCAATATCATTAGTTTCTTGATTAACATTCATGATTTTTACTTCTAGCGGGAAATTTTCAATAAGGGCAAATTTATCAATAATCTTGCGTAAAGGTTTCTGAACATTATTCAACAACTGCTTTCTTAAAATATAAAGAGGAATAAACGCATCCTTCTTGTTGGAATTCAAACCGATGTCAACATAAAGACCGTATCCAAACTTCGTTGGTTCAACCAATTTACCCCTAAACGTCAAACCATGATACAAATCGCCTAGCCCATAAATTGAACCATACTTATGATTTAAAAAGTTTTTAGCCGCCTCTGCATCCTCTCCCTCCAAAACTAATTGAATCCATCCTCTTTCAGTAATATCTATACCTACCATTTTAACCTGTAGTTCAGAAATTTCCTTTCTAATGCTACTGCTGATCGAATGTAACGCTAATTCTCTTTGTGGTCCATAAACTTTCTCTGGGATTAAAAAGACTCGTTTCATGAGTTTAAAAATATGCAATTTCTTTTGAAGCTTTTCTTTATTACTAGATTTTTTAAAAATGCCCCTTTTTGATTACTTCACACATTGAATCTAATTATTCTCCATCAACCTGCGAAATTATTTACTCATGATTGTAACTCGTTCCCAAGTAGAGGATAGATTAATCATTTTTGATATAAGAACAATACGGTGCCAAATGGTAAGAATGGCACTACTTAAAATCCAAAATTAATATCTCTCTTATTTAAGAGACCTACTATGTCTTAGTCTTTCTTATCTATCTGAAAACTAAAATCCCTGACACAACTAAAAGGGTAATAAACTATTCAAATCTCTTCTATTCTATCCAAAAGTAGATTCCAATGACTAGTTCTTTGGCGGAGGATAAGCATTTCAAAATTTAAGATCCTTTAGTTCCTCCTCCAACTCTTCAATTTTATTTTCTAGAATTTCAATCGACTTGTCATTTTTAACAAAGATCAGAGTATTTGAGCAGGTGGGGCATTTAAATGAGACATCCATCGCTCCGTCAAAAGTTAGTTGTTCACAGTCAGCATTACCGCAATGAAAGAGCATATTCCCCTTTTCATATTCAAGCCTTTCATTAAGTCTCTGAAATACCATCTGTTTTCTGGAAATTATGAGGTTTCTTAACTTTTCTGGATTTAACTTCCAGAAATAGATAAACCAGCCTGTTCTAGTATCTCTGGTTCTTCTATATGATGCAAGTCGATTCTCATATAACCTGTATAAAACTTTTCTAACCGCGTTTAAACGCATTTCAGTTTTTTCTGCAATCTCCTCATCTGTAGCCTCATCTTTATCTGATAAAGCGTTAGCAACTTTTATCGCATTTTCGCCGCCAATCTCTTCGATGATGGACGCAAAGAGGTCGTCTCCTCCCACTTTTTTAATAGATGTTAAAATCATGCTATTCACCATCTTTTTTTGATTCGGATTCACGCATCCTCCAATTAGTCTCAATGCCAACAAATCTTGACATGAATATATGTGTACGTTCTCATTAAAAAAATTTACTATTTTCAGTAGTATTTTATAGCTGATAAACAAAAAATATATAGTTCTTTAATCTCTAATTATAAAATATAAAGATTGAAGAATTTGAATAAATTTTCCAATAAAATCGAATAATAATAAAAAAATCATTTAAAAGTATTAGCAAATTATTACAAATACCTAACCATAATTCATCATTACTATTACTAGAACTTTTTCATTTACGTAAAATTAACAGTAAACGTAGCATTTTCCGGGGTGGTTCCCAGCCATAAATAAAATTTTTCAACCTGTATATTTTCTAGAAACGTATTAAATTAAATGATTTTATTATTTAGCAATTTAAAAAGTATTAATTGATGGGCGGAGCCGGGATCGAACCGGCGACCTCCGCGTTGTAAGCTTTGCCCGAATTTTGTATTCGTGCGGCATCATAGCCCCTAGACTATCCGCCCAACTAAAAGTTTATTCATTATGCGGTTAGTAGTTCAATTATTTAGTTCCGTCGTGTATTTTCTGAATCACTTCTATGATTTTTTATATTGTTGTGATGTAGTTTTGAACTTTTTTGACATATATATTTTTTTGGGGTTCTCTAAATGTTTAAGATCTGATGTTTTAATTCTGAATTTTCAATTTTGCTCTAATTTATAGAGGTTTTACAGGAGAATTTTTGAAAAATTTTGCAGCCTTCTTTGTTTTTAGATAATTTTATATTTTATGGCTCGTATTCCATATTGGGGTGATGAGCAGAAGGACGGCTGCCGGTGCCTTTTGGTGCTGAGGAAATCCATCCATCGTGTGGGACTCGAGCACTGTAAAGTGCAGACTGAGAAGTCTGGCAATGGAGCAGAAATCCTTTGAGCTAAGGACTGTAAACGGTACATCCGTCTGATTGATGACTATGATGCGGCCTAAGAACGTAAAAACCAATCTTTTGGTGATTGTTCTACGGTAAACCGTTGAGGATTCAGATGGAATTGTTGAAACGGCCATCCTCGAGGATGCAAGTCCAAATAGGCTGCCAATTACCCCCCACAAGAGGCGGCGGGTAGGACGCTAAGCTGAATGCTGTCAAGAGGTCGAATGGTAACATTGATCTCTGAACAGAAGGTGGATTACTCTCTGCGCATCACCCCAAAACCCTCCCATGCTGTTCGATTTTTGGAAACAAACATAATATCCGTTTAAAATAAATTCATGTCTATATTATTTATCTTAATTTATTTAAGTAAGATATTGGTTTTGAATTTTAATTATCTCGGTGCTGTTCTCTGCTTTTGAATAGTCCTCTAAAAGATTTTCATTGAGTTTGATAAAGTTTAAACCCCACTTAAAGAGACTAAGAATTTCCTTTGCTTCTTCCTTGTGGTTAGTTATATAAAGAGCTGCTGCAAAGGCTTCTGCACTACTTAATTTTGTTGGTTTGCCATAATTTATTGGGTTCACAGCTACTAAGTAGGGCAGGGCACGCTTTATCCCCTTTACTCTATCAAAAATATCTTCGACCAATTTCCATGAACAGTCTATTACAGTAAGTCCACCTCTAATTATATATCTATTATCTTCAAGGGATAGTGCTTTCGAAGCGAAGGGGTCAAGTATTAAACTGCTTTTTGGGATTTCCGATAGACGACTTAATAATATCGCTTTATTGTGCCTAACCAATTTTAGACCAGTACATAAATTCGGAGAGCATTGCTTCGCATTATACAAATATAATTTCATCTTTTCACTCACTAAACCTTCAAAACTTTAGACGAAAAATATTTTTTAGAACAACTAAAAGATTCGACTTTACAATTTTTCCAGTACTACTTACGGAGCGCTTCCTGATATTCAGGAAGCAACTCATTGGTGATTAGTATTTTGATTTAGTTAATTTTGGATTAAAGATAAGTACTTTAATGTAATAAATATTATTTATCAAATGATTATTTGTGGTGGTGGTAATGCCTATAGCCTTTGTTTTAATTAATACTGAACCCGCCAACGAAGAGAAGGTTCTTTCAAAGATTACTAAAATTGAGGGCATAGAGGAAGCATATATTCTATACGGGGTATACGATATTCTTGCAAAAATTAAAACCGAATCGATGGAAAACTTGAAACAAACAATTATCTGGCAGATTCGAAAAATAGAAGGTGTTGTTTCAACTCTCACACTTATTGTAGCAGAGGAAGGCGGTTGAGTCTAATATCCTTTCTTCGCTCTCAAAAATGCTTTAACCCTCTATTATATGGAGGCAAACCCCCAAAACAATATTCTTTTTTTATTCTTTGGCTATATTTTTTGGTTTCGATAGGAAGAATTGCCTACGCCCCTTTATTTTTTAATATTATTAATAACTGTTCTAATTATTACCTTTTTAATGGAAACTTTAAAAATTGTTAATAACTCTTATTGCAAGAGGAAAAAATGAGCGACTCAAGAATTTGTGAAATTTGTGAAAAAGAAGCAATAGAAGCGGAATGCCCTTTATGTAAAAGGCAGATTGGTAAGAGCTGTCTATCCGAAAATATTTGTGTTATATGTAATGAAACGTTATGTATAAATTGCAAAAATCAACTGTCTGACCGTGCGTGCAATATCTGCGGCTTATTAGTATGTGAAGATTGTAGTGTAAAAATAAATGAAGAAATTATCTGTTTAAATTGTAGTTCCAAGAGGCGCTTTTGAGTGACTCTTCTTCATATAGGCATTGATGACACTGATTCCCCTTCAGGTGGCTGTACCACATATCTATGTGCAAGATTAGTAGAGTCACTTTCTGCCTTAAATGTAAATTTTGTTGACTATCCTTTGCTTATACGTTTAAATCCTAATGTGCCTTTCCGTACCAGAGGAAACGCTGCTTTGTGTTTAAGAGTAAAAATAGACGATGATTTTGAGAATAGAGTTAAACAGATTGTCTTAGAAGAAATAGAAAGAGGCGCAGATTTATCCTTTAAAAACACTAACTCCGGTGTCGCTTTCTACGAAGGAGAAGCCATACCAGACATGCTTGAAAAATTCTCTAAAAAGGCAATGCAGAATATCGTAATAATTAATGAAGCCCTAAAAATAGCTGAGACTGTAGGAGCGGAAATCTGTACATTTAAAAATGCGAGAGGCGTTATCGGTGCGTTAGCTGCAGTAGGCACACTTCTAGAAAATGATCATACCTATGAGCTAACAACTTATAGAACACCAGAAAATTATGGTAAACCGCGTAAATTAGATATTGACTCAGTTAGAAACATGGACTCAGCCACCTCTCCGAATACCTTCTGCAATATAGACGATGGGCGTATACTAATCACGCCACACGGTCCCGATCCTATCCTTTATGGCATTAGAGGAGACACCGCAGAAGTCGTTTATGCAGCACATAATATGGTAACTTCCCTAGAACCCATTGAAAGATGGGTAATTTTTAGATCCAATCAAGGTACAGATATGCACTTGCGCTTTCTACCGAGCATTTCCCAAGTGAGGCCCTATTTATCTGTAATACTAAATGGTGAAGTTTCTAATAGGTCTAAAACGATTTCTGGAGGCCATGTAATTATGCAGATTAAAGACCATACCGGCAATATTGATTGTGCTGCTTATGAACCGACGGGGGCATTCCGAGAGGTGATAAAGAACCTAATTCCTGGAGACCTGGTTCGCGTATATGGTGGTGTACGCCCCGCGTCTTCTCTTCATCCACTCACGATTAATCTAGAAAAAATAGAAATTCTCAAACTAGCTCCATTAATAGTAAAATTTAACCCAAAGTGTACCAAATGCGGAAAGAGGATGACATCCGCGGGCAAAAATAAGGGATTCAAATGCAAGAAATGCGGATTAAAATTAACAGAAATTGAAAAATCAACTTTTGAAATATCTAGAAATATAGCTGAAAAATTATATCTCCCTCCTGCTAGAGCACACCGTCACCTAACTCGCCCAAAAGAAAGAATTAACAAACTAACGAAAAAATCAGAAACTATGTTCGCGCCTTGGCATAATCCATAAAAATTGTTTTTTATTCTCTTTATCCTTTTAGTTTTTCTTTAGCAGCAGCTACTAAAAGGGGAAAGGCTATTGTAACGTCTGCTATCACGTCTACGCTCTTCGCGTCACTTTTCAATTTCCCCCACGAGCAAGCCTCACTGAGAGTCGCTCCACTTAACCCTCCAGATTCTGGTCTGTCAAGAGTGATTTGGATGGCGTAATCAAATCCTCGACCAGTAATAAGCATAGTCTGCAAAATGTGGTTCTTTGGGAACCCTCCCCCTAAAATAATGGCGCCACTTTTTTTATTTTCATAGGCTAAACCAATAATTTTATGCAAGTCCTCCAGTACATCTATTTTCAGCGGATTTAATTGAGAAAAAAGCCATGCTTGGAGTCCAAGAATAGAGTCAGTTATTGCAGGACAAAATATTGAAACCCCTTTATCCGCAGCAGCCTTTACAAAGGAATTTTCATCCTCAAGCCTCTTTCCAATCTCAGTCATAAGTTCAGATACCGTAATCCCACCTTTTCTTTTTTCAACATCTATATCCCTAAAAATTTGTTGAATCCGTTCCTCAAAAGTCATGAATGCCTTATCAGAAACATATGCGTCATAAATACGATTAATTCCCTGACTTCTAAGTTCAGAATCATTCCCACTTATGCCTCTTTGGTGGTGTTCACCAAAAGCTTCGATTATATCATGCGTTATATTGGCTCCTGTACTGACAATTACATCAACAAAACCTTCTCGAATCAAATCCGCAAATAATCCACCCAATCCTGCAGGCACCAGCGCACCAGCTATTCCCAGAAACACTTTGACATCGGGATCGCTCACCATCTCAACAAAAATATCCAACGCTCTTGCCAAGCTCCCTGCACAAAAAACTCCGGAAGCATCCATTTCTCTTACGAGATCCAAGGCGCTCATATGTTCATCTATTTTCATGCGTTTTATCTTCACCTTGTACACCCCAAGTTAATTTGACTTGGTTACTGTAAGTAGTTTTCAGCGTTAATTTGTTTAATTAAACTTTTAATGTAGAGAGTCTGTCACCTTGTAAAAATTAAGATTCAAATTAAGTCTGTTCATCTACCTTAATCACGTCTAATTCTAAACATTTTGCTTCTGTATTTAGTATCGATGATACGCTTGGTTCCGTACGGCCTTCGTCTCCGGAAATGAGTTCTTTTATGTAAAGCCCTCCTTGGCCTTGGATGATTAGCTCAAATCTATTTGAATTCAGTATTTTGTAATCTAGTTTGTAAACCTTTTTCATTCTAACTAAATCCGCTCTTCGGTGTGATACTCTTATTGGGGTTTGTTGACGAATAGTTTCTCCTGAAAGTTTAGTTTTCAATAGTTCTAGCTTTTCTAAGGTTACCGGATCCTTTAACTCTACTAAGGCGCTGTAGGTTTTACTAGATGTTTGAGACAAGGCTTTGATACGTCTAACTTCGTCCTTATTTGAAAAACTAAGATTCATTACTCTTACTTTTCCTTCAGAGTGGGCATTAATTATATTCTCCAACTCCTTTAAATTCATATTACGCTTTTTCGGGTTTTTAATTTCTAAGACAAACTGTCGTCCATTTCCTAACATTCTAGCATCAATGTCCTCTCTTCCTGCTCCATGAAATCTTGATTCCCCACCTTCGGTAATTTCTAATACTGGTTTAGCAATTATTTCCTCCACTGTTTCCTGATACATTTTACCTGTACCATTACACCTTTTACATCCCTTTCCATGACATTCTCGGCATGGCCATCTGGTTTGAGGAATACCTCTCACAAGTTTTAGGTATCTCCCTGAAATATAAAGAGGGTTGACTTCAATTGATAATGACAAATCTTCTACTTCTAAAACTATGAGTATATCCGGTCTATCAAACTCAACATTTTTACCAGTGATAACTGTTAATACCTTACCAATTTCACGGTTAATTTCTGCCTTTAACGCTTCACCTGTATTAATCTCAAAAATTGATCTTAACACGTCCTCCTTTTCAGAAATTCGAGGAGAAACCTTGGATCCTACAAGAAAGTTGGTAAAATCATATTTATCTAATTCTAAAGCGATTTTTCTAGCGATTTCCTCCTTTTTTAAAAAAATACCCTCGCAAATTTCGCATTTTCCTTCTATATTTAATTCTAAACCTATTGTTCGAAGAATTTCTAAAGCGGGAGTAAAAAATCCATTAACGGCTACTCTTCTTAGTAAATTTTCTCCCCTCGCTTTATCACTCGTTAAATATTTATGACCAATGAGCGTTAGTACCATCTTTATTGAGCGACCCCTTTCCGCATTACTAGCTTTTGTGCCCAATAAAGCAAATTGCCTTCCGAGGCAATTATCACAGAGCTTATGCTCTTCCAAAATATTTATTGCCTGATCAATTATCTCCATTATTATCATTACCCCGTAGAGCGTCCAGATGGTTGTGCACCATAACAATGAAATTGTCAATTGTGTAAGTATCTCTAAATAACACTTCTTTAAATCCTTGATTAACGAATTGACTCTTTATAAAATCTGGAAATGGGTATTCGATTGGTACAACCGAATTCACATTATCTCCAAGCACTATTTCCTCAATATTCTTTCCATTTATGGTGGGGAAGATTACTTGACTGGCATTTATATTTCTTAATGTTTCTATTGAATTGCCACTGTTTTCACTGATGTAAACCCCCCGCTTAGATAAAGTATTTTTCTTTTTATTTAGCTCTTTTAATTCTATCTGTGCCTTCATTAATAAAAGAGCAATAGACCTAGCATCTGGTCCTAAATATTTTAATTCAGCGCCAACTAGCTTGATCATGTAATTTCCGTCTTTAACTAAGATATACAATGTTGTATCTTTTCTTATTCCGTGAGAAAGAAAAAGGGTGGCTCTTATACATGCGCTGAGCTTTGAGACAGTTTGGTCAACAAACCCTAGGTCAAGTTGTTTTTGGTTAATTTGGGGGATACTGTTCAACAGAACGCTGAAAAATCTCATGCTAATTTTCCTTTCCATTTCCTTATCTGCTCTGGCGATATACCCGGAGGAAGCTGCATCCCTCGTTTTCCCCGCGTCCTTTGCTTACCCATCATCTTAGCCATTTTTTTAGCCGCGAAATACTGATCAATCAACTCTTTAACGTCTCTCGTTTGGGTACCGGATCCTCTGGCAATTCGGATTATTCTAGAACGATCAATTATCTTAGGGTCAACTAGCTCCTCATTAGTCATTGATTGTAGCATTACCTTCCAGTATCTCATTTTGTCATCTGCGACATCTTTTAGATCGTTAGGAATTTTGGCGCCAACCCCGAGCATATCAAAAACTTTGCTTATAGGTCCCATCTTTTTAAGTTGTTCCATGGACTCGTAGAAATCTTTTAGCGTAAACCGGCCGCTTAAAAATGCCATAGCTGCATTCTTATCTGTTTTTAACTCGGCTTCTCTAACTTTGTCTAATAAACTTTGTAGATCCCCCATTCCAAGTAAACGCCCGACGAAGCCTGTAGGGTTAAAACTCTCGATATCCTCGATTTTTTCCCCAGTGCTTATGAATTTGATGGGGGCACCAGTAGCTGCTACTGCCGAAAGAGCGCCTCCTCCCCGTGCAGACCCATCTAATTTAGTGACAATTATTGACCCGATATTCGTTGCGTCTTTGAAAGCTTTGGCTTGGCTGGATGCCTGCTGTCCAAGAGTTCCATCTATCAGTAATATAATCTCCTGAGGAAGGATAGCCTTTGCTATGTCTTGCATTTCTTTCATTAATCCCTTTTCTTCCTTATGCCTTCCAGAGGTATCAACGATTATTGCCTCGCATTCTTCTTTTTGAAGTTTTTCTATTCCCTTCTTGGCTACATTAACACTATTTTTACTATTTTGATCTCCATAAAATGGAACGTTTAACTCATTTATTAACTGGTAAAGTTGCTCATACGCACCAGCACGGAAAGTATCTGCGCAAACTACACCAGTTTTGACGCCTCTTTTACTAAGATACCTAGCAAGTTTAGCGACTGTTGTAGTTTTACCCGAACCCTGAATACCTACAAGCATTATAACATTTGACTTTCCCGGCTTTATTTCGAGAGGGTATGCTTTCCTTCCTAGAATGTTGGTTAGCTCGTCATAAACTATTTTGACAATATGTTCTCTTCTGCTTATGCCGGGGGGTAATGTTTCGTCGAGAGCTTTTTTCTTAATGTTCTCACTTATTTCAAAGACCAGTTCAACATTTACGTCGGATGTTAGAAGCGCTCTCTGAAGCTCTTTGACCAATTCTTCGACAGCTTCTTTGTCTGCGACGTTTGAACGCAAAATCTTATTTATTGCGTTTCTCAAGCCTTCGCTCAATTTTTCTAAGACCATTAGAATCACGTTCCAGTTGTAAAGTGTGCTAATCAATCTTTATTTCTTTTTGTTCATCATTCTTGAAAATATAACATTTACACACGTAGAGCGACGCTAGGTTTGGTTATAGATGTTTCGTTTTAAAATTTCTTTATGATTGAATTTAGTGCTAATTTTTAAGATGTATCTATCAGAAGTCTAATTAGAAAATGCGCAGATATATGCTTAACCAACAATCTAAGAATTAAGTTTATTTTAAATAATTAAGCGCCTATATTTTTGTGGCTCCTTTAACTATAGGAAAAACTTTTGGGGTGCACTTTTAAAGTTTAAATGAAATATCAAGGGATTCCTCTATATGATGTGAAATGCTTTGAGGGTAGCTGTCTTATTTAGTGGTGGAAAAGACTCGAGTTATGCTATTCAATGGTGTATCGACCAATCTTATACTATTACGGCTTTAGTATCTATTATTCCCGAGAGATTTGACAGTTATATGTATCATACTCCCAACATTGAATTGACTGAGCTACAAGCTAAGGCAACCGGATTTCCTCACATTACAAGGCACTCTTCTGGAATTAAAGAAGAAGAAGTCAAAGACTTGGAAGAAGCTGTCAAACCGTTAGATATAGATGGCTTAGTTTCAGGGGCGGTTGCCAGCGAGTATCAAAGGTCACGTGTAGCTCTTGTTTCAGAAAAATTGGGGTTGCGTAGTATAACCCCGCTCTGGCATAAAGATTCATTAATATATTTAAAAGATATGATAAACCGTGATTTTCACATAATTTTCATTGGAGTATACGCTCTGGGTTTTAATCAAAATTGGTTGGGGCGTAGATTAGACGAGTCCGCACTTAAAGAACTGATGGAATTAAATAAAAATTATGGAGTGAATTTGTCAGGCGAGGGAGGAGAATACGAAACTTTAGTACTGGATGCACCTTTTTTCAAGAAGAAAATAAAAATAATTAAATCTGAAACGATTTGGGAAAAAGATAGCGGATATTTAGATGTCAAGCAAGCTAAGCTGATAGAAAAGGGTAAGAAGCTTTAAATTAATTTACTTTTCAAGTAGTCCTAATATCCGTAACAATTGACCGCTTGTGATTAAAGTGACTAAAAATCCAACTATATCAAAGAAACAAGTTGAACATGTAGCTTGGCTTGCGAGAATAGAGTTAACCGAAGACGAAAAAGAGGCTTTCACAAAACAATTAAACGAAATACTGGATTACTTCAAGAAAATTGACGAGATAGATACATCAAACATTAAGCCTACTTTTCACGTTTTAGATTTAGTGAATGTACTAAGAGACGACAAAATCGAGCCCTCCCTATCTAAAGAAGATGCTTTGAAAAACGCGCCACAAAAGGAAGACTCATTTATAAAAGCCCCAAAAATACTATGAACCATTTGCTCATCTTCGAGAGTGGACCACAATGGTGAATTATAACGAATTGACATGTCACGAACTCAAAGAAAAGATAGATAACCAGGAGGTTTCCTCGGAAGAAGTAATAAATTCTATTTTTGATCGTATAGATAAAATTGAGTCGAAAATACATGCGTATATTTCTTTATTCCGGGATTCCGCTTTGCAAGATGCAAAGGTTATCGATAGTCAAATTAAGAAAGGTGAAACTGTTGGCAGGCTAAGCGGGATTCCCATTGCAATCAAAGATGTTATGTGCACAAAGGGCAAGTTTACTACCTGCGGGTCGAGAATCCTTGAAAATTATATTCCCCCATTCGATGCAACAGTGGTTGAACGCGTTAAAAAAGAGGATGCAATAATTATCGGCAAAACTAATATGGACGAATTTGCCATGGGTTCCTCTACAGAGAATAGCGCTTTTGGCTATTCTAGTAATCCCTGGGAATTAAATCGTGTTACTGGGGGGTCTTCTGGTGGCAGCGCAGCTGCCCTAGCAGCTGATGAAACAATACTAGCTCTGGGAAGCGACACCGGAGGCTCTGTCCGTTGTCCAGCAAGCTTCTGCTCAGTTGTTGGACTAAAACCAACCTATGGACTGGTAAGTCGTTACGGACTCGTAGCTTATGCTAATAGTTTAGAACAGATAGGCCCCATGACCAAAGATGTTACGGATTGTGCATTATTATTGAGTATAATCAATGGAAATGATCATTGCGATAGCACCTCAGCGCCTTTCCAAAACAAAAGTTATATGAACGCTTTAGTTAGTGATGTGAAAGACTTTACTCTTGGAATCCCAAAGGAATTTTTTGGTGAAGGCACAGAAAAGGCTGTTGAAAAAGGTGTATGGGACGCTATTCACAAATTTGAGGATTTAGGTGCCAATTATAACGAAATCTCTATGCCTCATATTGCATATTCAATTCCTACTTACTACCTTATTGCGATGTCTGAGGCAAGCTCAAACTTGGCTAGATTCGATGGCGTTCGATATGGTTTTCGGGCAGAAAAAAGCGAAGCCGACTGGGATGAGGTTTTTGGAATAACCCGCCAGAAGGGGTTTGGGGCTGAAGTTAAACGCCGTATAATTTTGGGAACCTTTGCACTCTCGGCAGGATATTACGATAAATACTATCTAAAAGCCTTAAAAATTAGGACGCTTATAAAAAATGATTTCGAAAAAGCTTTATCAAAACACTCAGCTCTCATAACTCCAACAATGCCAACGACTCCCTTTAAAATCGGTGAAAAAATTGAAAACCCTCTCAGTATGTATATGGGCGATATAGATACTGTTCCAATAAATCTAGCTGGAGTTCCTGCAATTTCAATTCCTTGCGGTTTTGTGAACAATTTACCCATAGGCATGCAGATTATCGGGCGCTTTTTCGATGAAGAAACTATACTGCGCATAGCATACACTTATGAACAAAACACCCCATTCCATAACGAAAAACCAAACCTTTGAAAAATAATCCTTAAAATAAATTCCTATTAAACGTTTACCAAAAAGCTGAGATGTTTAACAACCGCCTTCATATGGTGAAAAAATTGGACAATGCTCAAAAATCAACTCAACTTGAAAAAAATGAAGTCAAAATTGGATTGGAAATACACGTTCAACTCACGGCATTAAACACTAAGCTTTTTTGTGGTTGCACCGCAGACTACAGAGGTAGAGAACCTAATTCCTTTGTTTGTCCAGTTTGTCTTGGTCTTCCCGGATCGCTACCTGTTCTAAACAAAAGAGCAGTTGATTTGGCGATGATGGTTGCTATTGCTCTAAATTCTCAGATTTCTCCTCGGATGATATTTTACCGCAAGAATTATTTTTATGTTGACATGCCTAAAAATTTCCAAATATCACAATACGACAAAGCTGGTGGGATTCCCTTATCTATTGGAGGATGGGTTGATTTCGAAGTTAATGGGGCAGTTAAAAGAGTTAGAATTATACGATTACAACTGGAAGAAGATCCTGCTCGTTTGTTTTATCAGGGAACCATCGATAGCTCACCTTACACCCTGGTTGACTATAATAGGGCTGGTATATCATTATTAGAGATTGTCACCGAGCCAGAGATAAAGTCCGCAGACGAAGCACGGCTTTTCTTGCAAAAACTACGCTCCATCATAGAACACTTGGGAGTTTCGAATGGCGCCTTACAAGGTTCAATGCGTTGCGATGCAAATATTTCTCTCCATGGTGGCAAACGAGTAGAAATAAAAAATATCTCATCATTCCTAGAAGTAAAACGCGCGTTGCAGTATGAAATAATTCGGCAAAAACAGCTTCTAAGAAGGAAGTCAACTGTAGAGCAAGAAACACGACACTGGGACGCGGATAGAAGAATAACAATATCTCTTAGAACAAAGGAAACCGAGAGCGATTATCGGTATTTCCCTGAACCAGATTTAGTTCCAGTGGAAATATCCAAAACCTGGATTAATGAAATTCAATCCAAACTGCCAGAGCTTCCAGACGCCCGGAAAGCACGTCTAGTAAAGGAATTTGATATACCTGAATATGATGCAGGTGTACTCACAAGTTCTAAAGCACTTGCAGATTTTTTTGAAGAATGTTGCCATTTGTATCCCGATGCGAAAAAAATTAGCAACTGGATTATGACGGATCTGACCCGTTATCTAAAAGAGTTGGGAATTGAAATTTCAGAAGCAAAAATAAAACCAGAACACTTCATCGATATGTTAAAACTTATTGACGAGGGTGAAATAAGCGGAAAAATAGCAAAAAAGGTTCTCAACGAAATTGTAAGAACCGGGGAATCTCCTCGAGAAATCATACAAAAGGAAAATCTAATAAAAATAAGCGATAAAGCCAAAATACTGAAAATAATAGACAAAGTTTTCGAAGAATTCCCTAAAGCTGTACAAGACGCTAAAACAGATCAAAATGCTATAAATTATCTGGTCGGACAAGTCATGAATAAAACAAAGGGAAAAGCAGATCCAGGAATCACAAATAAACTAATAAGAAAAAAATTAGCGGAACATCCGACCGCATAAACATATCATATATGCTTTCCCATCTCTTCTAGAAACAGTCAAAGTCTTCACTTTCAAATACCGCTTTTCACAAAAACAAATAATAGCAGAAGGCTTATTGATGAGAGGAAAAGTCTAAAATACTGTAGTACCAAATTAATACCCAATGGGATTATTCTCTGTTCGGAGGTTCGGCGTCTAACAAAATTAAGTGGTGAAGTATTTATGGAGTCAAAAGATTCTGTTGAAATTGTTGAGATCACTCCAATAGAGGTGCGCAAACTAAACTTTCTAATTGGACTCCCCGATATAGGTTTGGTTGGAATGATATCTGCATCTCACCTAGTAGAATCTTTAGATATGAAAGTTGTCGGCTATCTTGAGTCTGATTTGTTTCCTCCAGTAATTGTTTTGCATGGAAGTAAAATCTATCATCCCTTTCGAATCTATCAAAAAGATAACATCCTTTTGTTCCTATCTGAAATTCCTGTTCCACCATTAGCAGTTAATGCCATCTCTCGGGCAATAACCAAATGGTTAAAAGAGAAAAACCCTAGTCTTGTTATACCTCTCGGAGGAATCCCTGTACCGAACAGAATGGCTATTGAAGAGCCTGATGTTTATACCGTGGCCACAAATGATACTGCAAATAAATTAATTGACACTTTTTCACTTCAACGCTTAGAAGAGGGTATTATGGCAGGTCCTTATGCTAGCATTCTGATGGACTGTACGAAACTTGATATACCATGCCTCGCTTTACTGGCTCAGAGTTTTCCCAACTATCCTGATCCCGGTGCTGCCGCATCTGTTATTAAGGTTATCAACAAAATCTTGAAAATGAATATCGATATAGGTGCGCTTATGAAGAATGCTGAGGAAATTCGTGTTAAGTCAAGGGATCTTATGCAGAGAACTAGTGACCAGCTTGAAACTATGGGTAAATCGCAAGAGTATGATTTACCTGCAATGTACTCGTAGGAGGGTGAAACCTTATGCCTGAAAAGAAGAAAGATTTTTTTGACCAAGTTATGGATTATATTTCTGAATTTGAGAGGAGATTTGATGAAACTTTCTACTCGATAATAAGACCTTTGAGGGTCTCTAGACCTTCCTGGGATCCTAATAGATGTTGCCTTGTTCCCCTTGTTGAAGTTCAGGAGAACCCCGAAGAACTAATAGTTACCGCAGACCTTCCCTACGTGGATAAAGAAAATATCGATATTAAAGCTACAGAAACTTCGTTGGATATAGATGCAAAAATGAGAAATGCTGTAAGATTTGAACGCTGGGGAACTGTTCAACGTGAAGTCTCATTCAATTGTTATCATAAATCAATAAAACTACCCAGTAGGGTAGACCCCGAAAAGGCAAAAGCAGAGTTCCGTGGAGGTATACTCAGTATCTCTTTACCTAAAAAGGTGAGCAAACAAAAAATTAAAATTACCTAAATAGCTATCCTTTTCAGTAGTACTTTCTGATTTAAAAAAAATAAAACAATTGTTTGTAGGTGACAATAAATGTCAAAGAAAATTACTGAGGTTTCGCATCTAAAGTCCGGCTCATACATACTAATAGATGATGCACCATATAAGGTTGTAAGTACCGCAACATCAAAAAGTGGCAAACATGGTCACGCAAAAGTTCGTTTGGTAGCAGTGAATATATTCGACGAAACTAAAAAAGATCTTGTGCTTCCAGGCGACTCCAAGATTGACGTACCAATAATTGACAAGAGGAATGGTCAGGTTATATCTGTGGGCGAAAACGTTATGCTAATGGATTTAGAAACATATGAGACCTTTGAAATCCCTAAGCCGAAAGAGGAAGATATACTTTCAAAATTAAAAGACGGAGCAGAAGTAGAATACTGGAGTGTTATGGGCAAGAAAAAAATAATGAGAGCAAAGGGTTAACAAGCGCTGTCTGTATACAACCTAATTTTAAAAATTTCAAAATGGTGAAACTATTTTTCTTCCAAATATCTTCTTTATTTTTAACGATAAAATTTCACGCTTATTTCATATTTAAGTTCGAGGCTTTTTAATGTCAGATAAGCGAAAAAAAACTTTTGAAATCCACGATGAAAACGATAAAATTTACGTTTTAGATTCTTCTGCATTAATTGGAGGCTATAATCCAAATTTAATAAACGCTCTTCACTTTATAACACCCGACATTTTTGAGGAGGTAACAGATGAACACTTGCGTACGATTCTGAGTTCAGCTGTTTCAAATGAAATTCTAAAACTTAGAACACCAACCCAAGCATCGATTAAAAATGTGAAAAAAGCTGCGAAAAATACAGGAGACAGCGTGGCATTATCTTCAATAGACATCAAGGTTATAGCTCTGGCGCTTGACTTAAAAAACGAAAACCAAAACCCAACAATAATTACTGATGATTACTCATTACAAAACGCCGCAGAAACCCTGGGCATCCCCTTCAAAACTATAATTAGGGAAGGCATAAAACAACGTTTTATTTGGATAAAATATTGTACATCCTGTAAAAAACAATACCCCAATACTTACCCTGAAAAAATTTGTGAAATCTGTGGGGGGAACATAAAGAGGAGAGTTTTAAGAAAAACTAATTGAAAAACAATTTTACTCCTCCATAGCTCTCATAAAAGAATAATAAAATTCATTTACTATAAGATTAGAGAGTGAATGCCCAAATTGATTGAATCTAATAAAATTTCTAATCAATATAACTACTCGCCAGATGTGGTTTCTAGACTAATTGAGTACTATGGAAATACAAGGGCAGAAAAAATAATAAAAGAATTAAAAACCCCAAGCAGAGTTTTTTCGATTCGATTAAATAGCTTATTAACTTCCAGCAGCCACGTACTAAAAGAATTGGAAAAGTCGTCCATAAAAGCAAAAATCCATTCTACAATTAATGAGGCGATTATACTAGAAGTTGAAGGTCCATTTTCAATAGGGGGAACAGGAAAAAAAATTATCGCAGATAAATTCGCATGTGAATCCGTCATGCAAGGCTCCGACTTGTACCCATCAGGAATAATCAAACTCGAAAAAATAAAGAAAAATGATTCTGTCGTGGTTCAGGATAAAACAGGATTTAAAGTAGCCGAAGGAACAGCCAAAATGGACAGCAAAGAAATAATGCAGAGAGTAAAGGGCGTTGCGGTACAAACTACAAAGTCTATCTACAAAGTTCCTAATCTGAAAAGTTCCCATCTCTACACTGACGGATTAATATACTTCCAAAGCCTCCCCGCAATCATTGTCAGCAAGGTTCTAGAACCACAACAAAACGAGTTCGTAATTGATATGTGCGCGGCACCAGGAGGAAAAACCACACATATCGCTCAAATAATGAATAATACTGGTAAAATTCTCGCTCTGGATCGCTCCAAAAAAAGGCTGGAAAAACTTAGAAGTAACGTGAAACGCCTAGGAATCAAAAACGTCATTTCAATACGCTTAGACTCACTAACTTTAAACAAGAAGTATCCCTGCCTAGAAGCCGATAAAATCATAGTAGACCCCCCCTGCACCGCAATAGGAGTAAGACCAAAACTCTACGATAACACCACCGAGAAACAAATTATATCCGCATCCACCTATCAACGTCAATTCTTAAAAGCCGCTGCAAAACTCCTGAAGCCAGGCGGAACAATGGTCTATAGCACATGCACCCTGACAGTCGAAGAAAACGAACTAAACGTAAAATACTGTTTAGAAGAGCTCGGATTAGAACTCAAAGACCTCCCAGAAACCTACGGCTCACCAGGACTATCAAACTACTTTTCAGAGGCAAAAAAGACTCTCCGTTTCGAACCCGATTTACACGGGACACCTGGAAACTTTGTCGCGGCGTTAATAAAGGGGCGTCCATGAGTGTCTTTTCCCCATTTTCAAAAGGGGTTCTTATAAGCAGTAGGTTTTCGGCGCCTTTTTAAATTTTCAAAAGTTTAGCACTCATTTTCTCTAGGTCTAGAATCGCTATTGTTCCTTTTCCAATAGTCACAACTCCATCTACAATAGGGTAACTACAGCTTCCTGGATTTATTACCAAAACATTATTCTGTTTCCTAATAGACGCCTCGTGACTATGGCCATTAATTACAACATCATATTTCCCAGAGAGAATAAGCGCCTCAACAACTTCCGGCCACTCTCCATGTGTAAGCGCTATCCTCTTATCACCAACTTCGAGTTTTAAAAAAATGTCTTCTAATTCACCGCCGACTTTCGCCAAAAACTTTCTTAAAGCTGTGGGGTCACCATCATTATTCCCGGTAACACATATAATTTTACAATTGAGTTTCTCAAACTCCCTAACACTGAAGGGGCTAACGATATCACCAGCATGAAGCACAAGATCAACCGATTCCGAGTTAAACTTTTCAATAGCCGCCCGTATCGCCTCAAGCCGATCATGGCTATCCGACATTACACCAATCAACAATCAAAACACCTCCATCTAACAATTGACCTCAATCTTCTACCCAATAAGCTCCACTACTAGAGTACTCCTTTTTATGGGCCGCGTCTTATTTAAGCAGCTTTCCATATCGGAGCCTCTTTCTTGTATCTCTCCACAGCCTCAACAAGCGCAGAAAACAATTCCTTCCTATGCCCTCCCGCAACAACCACGTACACCACTTCCTCTCCCACTTCGAATCCGCCAAGACTGTGATGGATTTGCACATCAATGATGCCTTCTTTATTCTTAATCTCTTCACAAATATTTGTTAACGTTTCGTTCACCTTTTCCTCATACGCTTCTAACTCAAGCTTTTCCACAGGAACACCCTGCTGAGTCTCTCCACGAACTATCCCAATGAAACAAGCAATACCACCAGCCTTGTACAAATCTGGATTTTTCTTAACCTCACTAATTACGTCCATTAAACCAATCTCACCTTTATTATGAACTTCACCGCGTCTCATAATTTAAACCTCCTAAAAAAGTACCCAACTATTTGAAAATAAAACCTTTCTATTTCCAAATTAAAATGGAACCCATAAAATATTTCTACTGTTTGCTAGATTAACAACCATACGAGATTTTTAAATACTCATAAATGAGAACATTTGTTATATACGAATAAATAATAGACGTACATCCGACAAATATTTAAAACCAGTAACCCTAGAGAAAATCTAGGAAAAAATAAAGGCAGGGCTAGCTAAGTGGTTAACAGCGCCGGACTCAAGATCCAAAATTAGCTAGATGGTTAAGCCATCCGGTCCCGTAGGGGTACGAGAGTTCGAAAGAGGGTTGAAGTAATCTTCCGGAATTCTCTCGCCCTGCACCAACTTTTTTTGTTTTGGTTTCAATCCCTTTTTCCTAGTTTTTCGGGATCGATTAACCAAAAAATTATCGTCGAATTCGGTCTAGAGCGGTTCCGCATTGTGGGCAGAATCTAGCCGAACTCGGGAGGAGAATTCCGCACATTGGGCAGAAAAAGTGTTGCTCATTTTCTGTTTCTTTAATCTTGTCGAAGTTTATTAAATACTGAAAGAGATTTTTGAGAAACTGCAGGTATGGCTTTGTGAAATTGATTTCACCGGTTCCTACAAACACTCCTTTTCCTAGCTTGGAGCAAACTAGTACTGGAGTTATGATTTCGTAGGTTTTTACCAGTTTAACGGATTCGCTTATGTTTTGTTTGTATTTTGTGGTGTCCTTTCTGACTCTATTCACGATTACCTCTACGTTGGGCTCTACAGTATATCCTCCGCTTGCACCGAGTTCTCCCACATTTCTTAATAGAGGGTGTGTGCTTTGCCAGGTGATTTTTAGTCTCTCATTTATTAGGAAGCCCTTGTAATCTATTACTCCAAAATTTTTGAGTAGTTTAATAAATCCACCGTCCCTGGTGACTCCACGCCCAATTGCAATGATAACTTTTCCTCCCTCCTCGACAAATCGGGTGATATCTTCTACTTCCGCAGCTGCAAAAGCTTCCTGATCGCCAAATGGGTTTCCTATAATTAGGATATCGCAATCCATTAAAACGCCTAACCGGATGGGGCGTGTTCTTATAGAAAAGAAGTTCATGCCATTTGTAAGAAGAGCTACTGTTCTCTCGATTTTATCAATTGTAATTCGCTCATTGTGTGATTCGTCGAAAAATATTTTTACCATATATATTAATATTTTTTCGAAGAATTATATGCATTTTCAATTTGACAAAAATAACTTGCCAACTATTGGTAGTATTCAATGAGCATCTATTATATTGGTTATTTTTGTGATATTTTAACGAGGTTTTTTTAGCTTTTTTACATCCTCTAGAAACTTTAGTAGGATTTTCGTTTTTTCATTTTCCTCGTTTATCCTAACGATTCTCATCTGTTTCCATCTTGTTATTTCTTCAACTAAATCTTGGTCTAAAAGTTGTTTTATGACTCTGCCCACGGTGCTGTGAGCTACTTTTTCACGTTCTGCGATTTCCGATAGGTTGAAGGCTTTACCTTTATTTTCGAGTAGGAACTGCAACACTCGGGTTTGGGCTTGGCTACCAAAAATCTCTTCTAGTTCTCTCAATACTTTTCTCACCTATTTAGTAAACGATGAGTGTTCCTACATTCTCCCCGGCAACTATCCTCAGTATGTTTTTGGGGTCTTCCCCGTTGATTATCCATGTGGGGATTTTTGATCTCTCCAAAATCTTTAATGCGACCATGTCGAATAGCTCATATTTGCCTGCAAAAAAGCCTTTTTCATTAATTATTTCCTGAATTTCCCTGACTGTAACTTGGTCTAATTTTTCTGCGCTTGGATCTTTCTTTGGATCTTTGGTGTAAACGCCATCTACATTTGTTGCATTTATTAACATGTCTGCTTTTATCCTCTCTGCGACGAGTGCTGCAACGGCGTTGGTTGACTGTCCGGGTTGTAAACCGCCAACCACGACTATTTTTCCAGTGGCAGCAGCTTCTGCAACCTCTTGCAGAGTTTCTGGAATTGTAGGATAAGCCTCTCTATCAAGGGCTCCAACCATTATTTGAGCGTTTAGTTGTGCAGCTCTTATTCCGATCTCATCGCAGAGACCTTCAGCAACTCCTAGCCTACGAGCTGCTTCGATATATTTCCTTGCGGTCTTACCACCACCAACAACAATAGAGGTTATCTCTGTGTTCTCTTCTCTAAGTTTTAGAATCACTTTGGCGTATTCCGCAAATCTCTCTACTCTTATGTCACCCTTCTCGTCTTGAATTAGGGAGCCTCCTATTTTTAAAACAGCTCTCATTCTTTAGCACCACGCTTCATTTAAAGCATATTTTACTAAATAAACTTCTTTGTATAATCTTGATGTTCCCATATATCCATTTTTTTATCAATAACTTCTAGAAGAAGGTCGTCTATTTTAAAGAATGAGCCTAAGAAAAGTTTAAGACTGTTAGTGCATTTTCATAATATGTCTTAGTTTATTTGAAGTGTTCAGAAAATTACTAATAATAAAACTTTATCTTTAAAAAAGAGTAAAGTTGCTACTAATTGAGAAGGCCGAAGAAAAGAATACATATACTGTGCAAAAATCGAACTTAGATTTCGATCTTTTAAGTAGGGAAAACTCATGCAGGTCTGACTTGCTTTTTTCGGATATAGTGAGTTACTCCTATTTTTGTTCAACCAAATTCTAGAAGACAGAGGTGTTAATGTTGGAACAGCAGGAAGAGAAGAAAAGGACATCATTTGAAAGGTACAAATTGAAGCAAGCACTGGAGGTCTTGGAAAAAAAGAAAGGTTTTCACACCGAGCTGGTGTCTCTATACATTCCGCCGGATAGGCAAATCAGCGATGTTACAAATTACCTTAAACAAGAGTATGGGACATCGTCAAACATTAAGTCTAAATCTACTAGGAAAAACGTGATGGATGCTATTCAAAAACTTTTAGCTTTACTTAAAAATGTTCCTAAACCGCCACCAACAGGCCTAGTTATTTTCTGCGGGGCGATTCCCACCAACGGTCAGGGTACAGAGCGAATGGAGATGACCACTATTGTTCCACCCGAACCTATTAAAATCTACAAATACCACTGTGATAACCAATTTTTTTTAGACCCTCTCAAAGAGATGCTGGTTGAGAAAGAAACCTATGCCCTTATAGTTATTGATAGATCTGAGGCGGATTTCGCTATCCTAAAAGGAAACCATTTGGAAATTCTTAAAAAAATTACTTCCGGTGCCCCAGGAAAACATCATGCTGGAGGTCAATCTCAAAGAAGATTCGAAAGACTAATTGAACAGGCGGGGCATGAATTTTTTAAACGAGCCGGAGAATACGCCAACGAACTTTTCCTCCAAATCCCAGACCTGAAGGGACTATTAATAGGGGGGCCCGGTCCATCGAAGGATAAATTCGCGGAAAGCAATTATGTTGACTATCGGCTAAAGAACGCCATTCTCGGAATCGTTGACATATCATATACGGGGAGCTCTGGAATTGATGAATTAATTGACAAATCCAAGGATATACTTCAAAATGTCCGATACTCTGAAGAAAAAAGCTTGGTGCAAAAGTTTCTAACCATGCTAGTGAAAGATGATAGCCTAGTAACCTACGGTGAAAAACAAGTTCGAAAAGCCCTTGATCAAGGCGCTGTAGACACCCTGCTGCTATCCGAAGATCTTGACATATTACACGTCACGATCAGTTGCCCCAACTGTAATTACAAAGAAGAAGTAACAATTAAAAAAAGCGAATTACCCCCCCTAGAACAGAAAATTCAGAATAAGAGCTGCCCCAAATGTACCAGTTCCCTTTTATCCATTGAAACAATAAAACCAATAATCGATGAACTGGGAGAGCTTGCTGAACGAACGGGGGCTAACGTAGAAGTAATCTCCTCTGAGACAGAAGAAGGACAACAGCTAAAGCAGGCATTCGGCGGCATTGCGGCGTTACTACGCTATAGCTTGAACAACTAATCATCAATGACAAAAATATCATCAAGAAAACAATTTTTGGTAAAAACCTTTTTATAAGAGCATTTCTGCAAGCATTAGATAATTTAAATGTATTAACTAATCCTAAAATTAGTAGTTAAGTGATACGGAGGAGAGATTTTTTCTCTCCTCCGGGTACTTGTCGTGGGGGGGTCTCCTTATTCGATGGTGGTGGGGGCATACTTTTTAGCGTTGGTGGGGGTAAACATAATAATGTAGCTTAGCTACAAATATTATTCCTATGTAAAAGTTGTGTTGTTCTACTACATAAATATTTTGGTTATGTGCAACCAAAATTAATACTGTCCAAAAAATTGACTATATATATACTTTGCCTTTATAAATTTAAAACGTAGAGCTATACTCCTTTCGAGAATAATGTATTAAAGCGACAGAAAAACTTAAATTTTGAAAAATAAGTCTATCCTTAAGTAGTAGTAACCTACTACACTTTACAATCCACAGAAGGAGGGCAAAAGCAGAAATTCTATAAATAACTCTCAAACGCCAGAATAAAGAATTTCTAAAATTTCTTCAGAACTCAAATTCTGTGGAGATAAACAAAGTGATCACAATGAGCACAGTTGAAAAAGAAAAGGTATTAGACCTCATGCAAAAGGTCGGATTCACGGATTACGAAGCCAGAGTTTACATAACACTGGTAACCGAAGGCTCCCTAAACCCTACACAACTATCAAACCTTTCAGGGGTCCCTCGACCAAATGTCTATGCAGTTCTAAAAAAACTAATCAGAAGAGGATTCGCAGAGAGAGAAGCTGTAAAACGCGCACCCCTCTACTCCGCAGTCCCCCCCGACATAGTCCTATCAAGCATAAAAGAAGACATGGAAAACAGAGAACAACACGCTGAAACCCTAAAAAAATGGTTCCAAGAAGGTCTAATCGTCGCACCAGGAAGAACACCAACCGCCTGGTTAATAGAAGGAGAAAAAAGAATAAACGAAATAGCAGAAGAACTACTACAACGCTCAAAAAACCGCATCCACACCATAATAACACCCACATTCATCAAATCAAACAAGGAACCAAAAAGCATATTCAAAATACTAGAAGAAAAAGCCAAACAAAAAGTTGAAATCATCGCCGGATGGAATATCGACAAAAACACCCTAGAAACAGCCCAAATCCTAAACCAATACGGAACAGTATACCACTGGTCACTGGGAGAAACCCCCATAGGAACATGCATAGTAGACGGAAAAGACTGCCTAGTCACCTTCATAGGAAAATGGGAACCACTACTCGTATACGACCTAGGAATATGGATCCGAAACCCCACCTACGTAAAACCATTCGAATACCTAACAGAAAGACTACTATCCCTCAACACCCCCGCAAAAAAACGAGTGGAAGAACTAAAAAAACAACAAACAAAAAATACAAAATCATCGTAAAACCCTATAATAAACCTACGAAAAATACTTAAAAGTTTAACAATTAAGTATCATCTGAATACAAAAAGAAAATTCTCAAAAAATTAAAAACCCTCACCTTGAGGCAATGCCAATGATAGAAGAATCCGAAGAATACATGCACAAAGTAGTACTGGTAGGAGACGAAAACGTAGGAAAAACCTCAATAATAATACGATACACCGAAAAAAGATTCATAGAAAGCTACAGGCCTACATTGGGGGTCGATTTTGCAGTTAAGGTTGTGGAACTGAAGGGCGACGATAACAAAAGGAAATCGATCAAGTTGGCGTGTTGGGATTTGGGTGGTCAGGAGCAGTATCGGACTTTGCGCAAGTTTTATTTGAGTGGTGCTCGTGGTTGTATTATTGTTTTTGATGTGACTAATCCGGTTTCTTTTGAGCATGTGGTTAATTGGCATAATGATGTTGTAAAAATTTGTGGTGTGGTTCCTTGTTTTCTTGTGGGAAATAAGACGGATTTAAAGAATGACAGGCGCGTTTCGAGGAGTGTTGGTTCTGAGTTGGCTTCCAAGCTGGGTTTGAGCTTTTTTGAGACGTCGGCTAAGACTGGGGAAAAAGTCGATGATCTTTTTGAGATTATGGCAAAGAGATTGTATGAAACCTACATGGTCTAGTTACATTCTATTTTTTGGGGGTTTTTTTCGATTTTTTTTCACTTGGTATATGGTTTTTGTTTTTATGTGATTTTTAGGTGTATTTCTTTTCCATCGATTTGGTAGGTTTTCATGTTTTTCCTTATGGGTTTTTGGTCTGTGAATGTGATTTGTTGTATGTTATGCATTTGTTTTAGGTCTAGTCCGTATGGTTCTAGTTCCTTTGGTAGATTGGCGTACTCTATTGGTTGTCTTAGGGATATTCCTGCTTCTTTTTTGGCTTTCCATATGGCTGAATTGGTTTTGGTTATTAATGGTGTAGCATCTTGAGGTTCTATCAGCTTGTGGTTAGCTTTTGGAAATTCTTGGTTGTGTATACTTTCACTGCTGTAAATTTTTCTCCAAATGTAGTCCGTTATAAAGGGCGTGATTGGTGCGAGTAATTTTAGTATCGTTTTGAGGCATTGGTGTAGTATCCACTCGGCGCTTTTTTGTTCCTTTTCTGGGAAGTCTTTGTTTCTGTTATAAGCTCTTGTTTTGATCATTTCTATTATGTGATTCGCAAATGTGCTCCAGACAAAGTTGTATATTGCTTCGGCTCCTACGTGGAAGTCGAATGTTTCGTAGCTTTCGTTTACTTTTTCTATTAGTTTATTTAGTTCCGAGAGTATCCATTTGTCTGCAGCCTCAAGTTTGTACTCTCCTTTTTGGGGTTCAGTGAAGGTGGATATGAATCTCGCAACGTTATATAATTTGTTTATAAACTTGCTTATTCCCTCAAGGCGTGTTTCATCGAATCTAACATCGCTTCCGAGGGACGAGCTTATTGCACCGTATAATCTCACCGCGTCTGCACCGTATTTTTCGATAAGGGGTTCTGGATAGATTACGTTTCCGAGACTCTTTGAAAGTTTCCTTCCCTCGGCATCAACCACATGCCCGCTTATCCATACGTGTTTGAATGCGGGTCTTTTATAGAGCTGATACACTCGGAGCAATGTGTAGCTCAGCCAAGTGCCTATGATATCTCTTCCCTGAGGCCGAAGGTCAGATACGTAGTCCTTCTCAAATTGCTTTTCAAAGAACTCCGTGTCTTCTGACTCGTATGGATACATGATTATGTATAGGGGGCTAATTGAAGAATCCATCCAGGTGTCTAGTGTACGGGGTTCCCCTTCAAATCCCTCGGTTGAGCCGCATTTTTTGCACTTTTTGAAGGGTGCTTTTTCTCTCCATGGTTGATAGTATTTTCCGGGTTCTGGTAAGTGTGGTTCTCCGCATGATTTGCAGTACCATATCGGTATCTCTGTTCCATAGTATCTTCGGCGTGATATCGGCCAGTCCATGCTGATTGAACCCAACCAGTCGAGCCAGAGTTTTTTTGCGGAGAAAGGATGCCATGTTATATCCTCAGTTAACTGCCTTAATGGTTCAATAAAGTCCACCTGTTTGAGATAGTACTCTTTCATTCCTACAAACTCTATAGGTGTTTTACTTCTCCAGCATATTGGTTGGCTCTGTTCGATTTCCTCTTTCTTTATTAAGAGGCCTTCCCTTTCTAAATCTTCAACAATCGCCTTCCTTGCTTCCTCCACTTTCATACCTCTGTATTTGCCAGCTGCTTCCGTCATGTAACCATCTTTATCAATAGAAAAGGTCGGCTCAAGGTTTAATTCTCTGAACAGTCGCAAATCGGTCACATCACCGTAAGAACAAACCATCTCAACTCCGGTACCAAACTCTGGTTTAGCTGAGGGGTGTGGAATAATGCTCACTTCCTTGTTGTAAAATGGAGTGACCGCGGTTTTCCCATGCAGGTGCCCATACCTCTCATCATCCGGGTTAACTAGAACCGCACCGCATGCACATATTAGCTCAGGTCTGGTTGTAGCGATATCCAGTTCTTCACCGGTCTCCTTAACTTTAAAACTGATTGTGAAAAGATCAGTTACCCGTTCTCTACGTTCTACCTCCGCATCCGCGATTACTGTTTGGCAATCTGTACACCAGCTGTTCGGTCGGTCATCCTCATAAATTAGACCCTCATTCCACAACTGAATAAATGTCGCCTGCGTCAAAGCACGATAAGTCTCGTGATCCGTTTTGTATACTTCCTCCCACTTCCAAGAATTATTCGAAAAACCAAGACCCCTACAAATACCCAGAATGGAATCCCCCACCTTATCCAGGTACTTCTTACACTTAGCGATAAACTCCTCCCGCGGAGTCTCCCGCATCTTAATCCCAAATTCCTTCTCCACACTAACCTCAACAGGCAACCCGTTACGATCCAAACCAAACTTATAGAGAACACGGTATCCCTTCATCCTCATAAAACGAGCAATATAATCAATAGCAGAGTAGTGAACAGCACCACCAACATGCCATCTTCCAGAAACATAGGGAGGAGGATTATCAATAACGAAAATAGGCTTACCACTATCCTTCTGAAATTTGTAAACCTCCTCATTCTGCCAAAGATCCCAGATTTCAGACTCCTTACTGAGATCCCACTTATTACTCTTAAGTCTAGCTTCACTCACTTCAAATACCCTCTATACACCATATAAGAACAAAATTGGCAACTACGCCAACTCAAACCAATCAACTATATTATATTCTCCAAAATCATAAGCAAAAATGCTTTAAATAGTTTAGGGAGAAAGAATATCATAATTGGAAAAATTAAAATACCACAAAAATATAAAAAGACAACAGCAGAAAAAAACGAAAAATGTGGGCCCTTAACTCAGCTGGTAGAACCCTAAAAAACACTTTAGGGAACGCCAGGAGTACCTGATTCGCATTAAGAAAATTCAGGAAGCCGCGAGTAGCCCTCAACGTGTAGTTGGAGTTCGCGAATTCGAATCTCGCAGGGTCCACTTCCTAATCACTTCTATTATATTAAAGAATTGCTCTGCCACGCTCGTCTATTTTTCCTCGTTCGTCAAACATTCTCTGAGAATAATTTGTAAATTAAACTCGTTAAAGGAATTTTGCTTACAGGCTGGGATTTTTTAACAAAAATTAGATATATATGAAATGGACCCAGCGGGATTTGAATTCGCGAACCCTAACTTTTTGTTGAGGGTTTCCCGCGGCCTCCTGGCTGCAAACCAGGCGCTCTTGGCTCCCGCTCGTCTCAAGCGGAATCTTCCACTGAGCTATGGGCCCATTAGTTCTTGTTGGTTACGGTTCTGTTGTGGTATTTTAGCTTTTCTGAAAGCGAGTTCCGCTTTATTTAAACACAAATAATTGTTCTTCTTGAGATTGTTTTGCTTAGTATCCGTGTTATCTAGTCTCTATTATTTAGCTAAGAGGAAATATCACCAGAAAAGCATTTAAAAAACTTTTTATTCTTGCAAAAATATGCTGACGGGCTTTTGAGGGGAACAGGTAGTTTTTTGGAGTTGTTGGATGGTTTTTATTTTAGGATTACGTAGGTGATTGTTTTTGTGACTCCTTTGACTTTTTTTAGTTCGTTGAGGCGTTTGTTTAGTTCTGCGGTGTCTTTGGTTTCTATGAATGCGACTATGTCGTGTTTGCCGCTTATTTCGTAAATTTTTTTGACCGCTGGATTTTTTAGCAGAGCCTGTGCGACTTCGGAGGTCTGGTATCTGGTGCTGGATGTAATCATGACCATCGTTTGAATGTCTTTTGGGGGTTCCTCTTCGCGTTTAATGTACATTTCGGTCAGTATTATTCTTGTTTCGGTGGAGGCAACGCCTTTAGTTTCTCTGATTAAGTCTACGCTTTCGTTTAGTTGCTTGATTGATTTGGCTTTTACGAAGACTACGGCGTCAAACTCGCCGCTGACCTCGTTTACGCTTGTCACCCCCGGTGTTTCCAGAATGTCTTTAATTATACTGTTGGAACTGCTTCCTGCAATGGTGTCTACCATTACTAGGGCTTCGACTCCTTCGGGGGTTCGTAAACATATATCCGCAGAAATGGTATTAGACATGATTTCACCAATCTTTTTAATCTTTAATCAAGTTTTTAACTCCCCCCACAGATATAACATTTTTCCAAGTTGAGGTGTTAACAAAACTTGTTTTGCCTAGGAAGGATTAGAGTAAATGTGCTCGCCTCTACAGAATTGCGGGTCAAACTACATTTGGTTAAAGTAAATTCTGTACGCATACAGATGGAAATAGGCTAATTTTTATTTGATCTTTATAAAAAGATTTTGCTTTATTAAATTAAAAACGCCAGGCTCAGAACCCACAATATCTGGGTTACTCCGTCTCCTGTGGCTACTCCGGCTAGTGTGTTTTGGTATTTCATTTCTTCTTTGAGGTATTTGTCTTGGTCTGCTTTGCGTTTTCCTCTGTGTTTTCTGTAGACGTAATAGTTTAGTATTCCTCCTATGAACATTGTGACGCCGATGTATGGTGGTATTATTAAACCGACTGCGAGGGATATGGGGGACCATTCATATCTGGCTAAAATTATGCCGATGGTAAATCCTGCTATGAAAAATATTATTGCTCCTATGCTAATTGCACTTGTGGTTCCCCCTATAAACCAGCTTTTTGCGTACCAGGGTTTAAGCAAATCAGTATAGTATTGAGAAATGTATTGCAAAGTCATCAATTGAGTATTTGCTGCACCAGCAATAAGTCCGGCGAAGCGACTAAACCAACCCACCGCATTATTCAATTGCACCATTGTCATAAAGAAAAGTCCTGTGATAGCTGCTGCTGGTGCGGGAAAAATGGGGTTGATTCCTCCCTGCATGAGATAGGATTGCGTGAAGTAGAGTTGCATGATGATGAAAGCTGATATAAAGGCTCCAAAAACTATGCCTATTAGCATTGACTTGGTTATTATTCTGTCTTTGACTTTGAGTTCGCGTCCAACCTTGACTCTTGCGGTGTATCTTGCGGATGATTGTTGCCATGTGCTGAGGATTGTGGTGAAAATCACAATGCTTGGAAAGTTTACTCCGATTATGATTGCGGGTACGACGACGATATCTGTCAAGTAGTTAACTAACCAGCCAGCTACACCCGAGGCTGTTGTAAACCACCATCCAGAGAAGGCAAGTAAGGGAGAGGCGCCCAAAGTTAGGTACCAGGGAATGTCGAGAACCTTGAATCCCCACATATTTTGGCTTATTGGGTTTGTTGTGTTAAATAATAGTATTGTGCCTGCGGCGAAGAGTGCTAAGGATATAATCAGTGGTATAATTTTTCGCCCCTTTAAGCTCTCTCTGAAGTTGGCTGTGGCGGAGTTGATTGACTGCTTAACCTTAGCAAATCTACCTATTTTTTCTGCTGTGAGGTAGGGTGCGGCTTGTTCCGCATCGATTTTTCCTTCGGCTGCTGCCTTGATTAGTTGTTCTCGGAGTTCCTGCATTTTTTTCTGGTCTTCTCGGTACTTTATGATATTTTTTATCACTAATTCCCAAGCTATGTAGGATATTAAAACACCCATGGAGAGGTAATAAATCATGGGTAGCATGAAATGGTTCGCATAGGTTGCTAACCGATCACCTTGCTCCCAAATAACCCATACAATCATAGACCAAATAGAGCCTGCGAAAATGACTAGGGCTCTTTTCCATCCAATAAAGTAACCTATGGCACCTATAAGCGGCGAGTTTGAAATTCCCATAAAGTCGGGCAACGGACCATGGGCTAACCATGTGAAAGGCCTTTGTAAGTTTTGGTAGACGCTTTGCGAAAGCGGGTCTGCTAAGCCTAGCAACCCTGTTTGAAGCGTAGGAAACCAGCTTAACCATCTTGGTGTAACCGGAACTGGAGGTAACTGGAATAGGTTCGTTTTAAGGTACGTCCCTAAAACTATGAATATGCCGGTGTAGATTGCTCCGATTCCTATTCCCTTTAAAAGAGTGTTCTTCGCCGCCTCTATATCTCCTAATCCCTCAATTGTCCTATAAGTTGGAACCATCAATGGCCATGGCAATTTTAAAAATTGTTCTTTGAATGGGAACAACATAAACAATCCTATTATTCCCGCAAAAAGTCCTAAAGCAATTAGAAGCTCTGGAGTAATTAAACTATTATACCAGTACGGGCCAAAATACTGCCAACCAAAAATGATGTTCCATGGTGGAAAGTATTGAAGATAGAACATCCAGTCAAGATTTCTTTGATTAATCATCTGGGAGTAGATAACTATTGCGGGCAGGCTGGCGATTACACCACTGCCCACTAGAATAGAACCCTCTGCGATAGTAGAGACTACAACGTTTTCCTGAGGATTATACTTACCCCGAAGTGACAGAAAAATGTACCCTATTAATATCGTACCCGCTGCGAAGGCGACCCCTGTTTTTAGACTTGTGTAGATTGCAAGATAGGCATAGATAGCGCCAACAATAAGGCCGTAAACGACGGCTCTCTTTGTAATGGGCGACCGTTTAGGAATCTCTATCTCTTCAGTAGTTGAAGGCTCTGGCTTAGGTTTCTTGGGCAATAGGAATACCACGCAAAAACTTTACTAAATGACAACTTTAAACTGCTATCCACTATAAAAACTTTTTTCTAAATGCAAAAAACTGCTCTAAACTACAAAACTTCCCAACAAACTCCCTTAAGGTAAACATCCGAAATATCAAAGCTGGAATGCAAATTATTAGTATATTTTAAAAATTAATGGGAAAGACTTTTTAATAAAAAACAACAACAATATTTTCACTAGAACCCGAAATTAAATTAATGGGCCCATAGCTCAGCTTGGTTAGAGCGTTCGACCGTAACCCAAACGATTGCGGAACGAGGCTGATAACCGAAAGACCTTAAAGGAATTACCTGAAAGGGTTGCCGGCGCGGGTCCGAATCCCGTTGGGCCCACCACCCCAAAAATCTCCTGATTCTGATGAACCTCTAAAATCAATTTAGCAAGTGAAAAATCCTTATAAAAACATAAATTTTTGCTGAATATAAAAATTAACGATAGATTTAAATTAAGCTCTCGGCATAAAATCCTTAACCCCATAGTAGCGGGAATAGTGGCGCTTGTTAGCGGGATAGATGAACTCTCTATTGAGGGTTCAAGTCCAAGGTAGATTAACTCTTCGAAAAGAAGAGAAAGCCCACCCAGGAGATCCCGCAGGGCTCATAACCCTGAGATCGGTTGTTCAAATCAACCTCCCGCTACCATTATTCTAATTTTTTTAATTCTATGGTTAAAAGGGAAATTCGACTATTAGTTTCTTTATCGCAAGTATCTTAGATAACTAAAAGGAAGAATATTTTGTTACCCTGTTTTTACTCCTATGAATCGCCAGAGGGGACATATCCATTTTAGGTATGTGTGTTTTGCGTAGAGGTCGACTAGTTCTGGGAGTTTTTTTGCTATTTTTTGTTTTATTTTTCCTCCGGGGTCTTGTGGTGGTGGGTTGTGGAAGGATTTTAGTTTTAGGCTTAGTTCTATTGAGTAGAGTTTTATTCCTTCGTTTTTGAATACTTTGATCATTTTTGGGAATGTGGGTTGGAAGGGTACGTATGTTTTGCTGGCTCTTCCTGTTGCTCTTACGTATATGTCTGCTAGTTTTCGGGGTAGGAGTGATTCAAAGGGCAGAGCGTAGTGTCCGTCGTGCAGAACTATTTGGGGGGCTATTCTGTTGGGGCATGTTACATATACTAGTCCTCTGGGTTTGAGTACTCTGCTTATTTCTTTAACGCATTTTTTTGCATCCTCTACGTGTTCTATTACGTCATTACAGGATACTATGTCAAAAGTTTTGTTTTTGAAGGGCAAATCCAGCCCGCTTCCCCTTAGGAGGTATACTTCTTGGTTATTGTCTTGTGCCCATGAGCGGGCTATTAGGGGGTACATTTTTTCTATATCTATGCTCACTACTTGCGTCCCACTTTTGGAGAATGCTATTGATATTCCCCCCGAACCACACCCGAGGTCTAAAAATCTCTTGCCCTTCAAGTTTCTAAAATGTTTTAGGAGGTCTACTATTTCCTGTCCTCTTTCGATGCCTTTGAAGGTGTATTCTGTGTAGGGGGCGTATAGTAAGTGTGTTGGGGGAAGGAAGGGGCCTACAAATTGGTCCCAGAGTTCTCTGGTTGTTTTTTTCCTAGACATTTTTTTTCTCGCCTGAAGGTAAGTACCACTCTACGTTAATACGACTTACTTTAAAATTTTCCTTATTTGTGAGTTTCCTGGCAAAAATAGTTCATGATACAAAAGTTTGCGGATAAATGAGTAGAGTAGGGGGGTTGCTTATATCCATTTTTTGCCATTTGTAACTTTAGCTATTATTGGGGGTCCTTATTTTTCCTTCCAATAAATATCCAGAAGGGGCTTATCCATTTCAAGTATACGTGTTTACTGTAAAAATTTACGAGGCCGGATAATTTTTCGTATAGTGAGGATTTTTTAAATTCGTTGATTTTATTTTCTAGTTCGAATGAGTAGAGTTTTATTCCTGCTTTTTTAAACATTTTAATCAGTTTTGAGTATGTTGGTAGGAATATTACCTCTGTTCTTTTTCCTCTGTTAGTTGCTCTTACGTATATGTCTGCCAGTTTTCTTGGGAGTAACACTATTAGGGGTAAAAAGTAGTGACTGTCTTCCCATATGTGTCTAGGAGACATCTTGTTTGGGCAGGTTATGTAAAGCATTCCGTCTTTTTGGAGTATGCGGGATATTTCTTTTACAAGATTTTCTGGTCTTTCTAGATGTTCGATGACGTCGCTACAAATTACCACATCAAAAGATTTATCTTTAAAGGGCATTTCTTCTCCGCTTGCAAGCATTTGGTTAAGCTTTACTCCGTTTTCTTCTGCCCATCTTTGAGAAACAATAGTATACTTTCGTGCAGTATCGAAATTGACTGTTTCTAAATCGTTTTTGGCAAATGCGATAGATATTCCTCCGGAGCCTGAACCCACGTCCAAAACCCGCTTTCCCTTTAACTGTTTGAACCTTTTGAGTGTGTCAATTAACCATTGTCCTCTCTGAATTCCCATGAAAGTGTATTTTACGTATAGCTCGTAAAGCCTATATGACCCCAGAACCTTCGGTGCGATAAGTTCTTTCCAGAGTTCTTGAGCTGTCTTTTTATGAGCCATAATAACGCCCCATCTAAAAGTACTTCGAATTTAAGCTAAGAAGCTAATAAATTTTTGGTATTTAAAAAAAGCTTCGTAATGATATTAAGTGTATAGACTTGTTTTTCTTGGTATTATTATTTGTTGTTTTAACCGTAGGCTTTGGGCCAAAATTAGTTACTCCTTCTTAAAGAACCCTTTGTTAGAATAAATCTATTCTAGCCGGGTGAAGCCCTACACCCTCTATCCCGTCTGCGAAGGCTTCCGGGACTGCTTTACTCATAATGTTGTATGCGGCGTTCACGTCCGCATTAAGTATTATCCCCTTGGAACTCCGGAACAACCCTCTACTCATCCTGCGGCCAGCGTACTCGTCGAGGTGCTGTACTGGTTCGCCGTCCAGGAAGCTGCATTTTGAAGTGTGATCCTCCTCCTGTTCTATCACCGTTATTCCCGCTTCCTCTGCCTTGTACTTGATCTGGCTTATCAGTTTGTTGAAGGGTATCTGTACGAAGTTCTGGTTGTTCCTCCTCCCCAGATTTGAGTTCTGCTTCCAGTTACGGTTATAGCCAAGCACTATCACGTTAACATTGTGTTCAGCACACCAATTTACAATTCCGCGGCTCAACTTGTGGAAAAGGTCGTTTATCTTCCGGTTTCTCTTCTCTGAGAGCCTTTGCAGCTTTGAGCCTACTCTAATCCCTTGCCTATCGTAAATGCTCTGCAGCTTGGCTCTCTCCTTATTATAGTACTGGTTTATGGATTTTGCCACACCGCCCTTAACAGCAATCGGCTCGTAGCCAATGTTGTTTGCAATGGTTGCGATGTTTCTCAAACCCAAATCAATACTAGCAACTCTACTTTTATCCAATCTTAACATTTCTACAATCTTCGAGTAAATCACTTCAAGGACATAACCCATACCCTTTGGAATTATTCTGATTTCCCTCAGGTCTGTTTTGTCGTCAAGCCTCGTTCCAACCCTGAGACTCATCCTTTTAGGAAATCGAATCTCCCCGTCTATTATTCTGCACTGCTGGTTGGTGAAAACCAGAAGAAACTCTCCGTTCTTCTCCTTGTAACCGGGAATTTTGGGTCGGGTGAAGTAATTTTCGGGGTGTCTTTTCCAGTCCTTCATGGCTCGGAAGAAGGATTTCCAGCTCCTATCCAAGACCCTTAGGGTTTGCTGTGCGGTTTGCGCGGGGAGGGCTTTGTAGTTCTCGGAATCCTTAAGCATCCTCGCGAGTTCTTTGTACCTTATCCATTTTCCGGTCTTGAATAGTGCTTGTCTGATGATATAGTTCGCCTCGTTGTACAGGTTCTTGGAGTGTCGGCAGAGCCTGCTTAAGACGCCGCTGGGCTTGAGGTGGATCCGCTCCGTCCTAGTTACTGTCTTCCAGACACTGCTTATGCACCAGGCTTCTTTACTGTTTTACTTCGCTCACTCACTAACTCTTTTTTGGCGTTAAACTTTTTTAAGCCTGATTGGGATGAAGCAGTCTCTTAAACGTACAATTCCGTCACTGGGACTTACTTTTGACTTTTCCCTTTTACAGATGCTGCGCCAGCCAGTTTGAATTTCTGGTTCCTGTTCTCCACGACCGGTCAACCTTGCGAGTGCATTGTTCGGTCGGTGGGCTTGAATGCTCCTGCGTATGTGTATCCTTCACTCTAATCCCGTGTGTGAGGGTTAAGATCCACCGCCCTTCGAGCCGTCGGAGCAACGGCCAAGAGTAGCTGCGAACAGGCTCTGCTAGAAGGCAACCTAAACCCAGCGGCGAAAAAATCCCAAAGAGGATATGAGTTTGTCCTAAAACCTTAACCGTATAGGCTTTGGTTCTGATAGTTTTCGGGGTGGTCGCTTTTGTTAAAAGTTTGTTGGGAAAGAGATAATCCTTTTTCTAGAGCTTTTTCAAGGGAGCCGAATTCTCTCTTTATCTGCTCTTCTACTGGTACGCATAGTTTTATAGCTTGGTTCATGTGTGTACGCTCTACGAGTGGGCTTTCTACTTCTAGTGTGAGGTCTCCCGCCATTCTGACGACTCCTCCAAGGTCTCTGAGTCTAAGAGTCAAAGAGTCCTTTTTACCATCAATTATTTGAGCTCTTCTTTTAGCCTCCTGTATCAGTTCTTGGATTGCTTCTCTTGTTACGTGTGGAATTCGACCGTCTGCGGCAACCTCTTGGGCAACAAACTGGGCAATTTTAGCTCTATTTTCGGGGGTGTCTGGCATTGTGGCATTCAGTAGTACCTCGTATCCGTTACCCTGAATTCGGGATCGGAGGGGTGAAAGTACTAAGTTTAGATCGTTTATCATTACCGCACCAACAAAAATAAAATCGCAGGGGACAGAATCAACTCTAACGCTTGAGCCGCTGCTCTGCGGGTTTCTCCCGCTGATACCCAATTTTTTGTCCTGCATAGCGGTTAGAAGGAATGTTTGTAGATGCCCTAACTGGGGTAATTCATCAATGTACAAAACTCCTTCGTGTGCCTCGTGAATTAGTCCTGGCACTACTCTTGTGTATGGCGGGGTGCCGAGTTCCGGATGATTACCGTAGGGGTCATGTTTTACATCACCTAAAAGTTCTGTTTCGCTGGCACCAGTTGCTTGTAGAAATGTTTTCCTCTTTAGTGGAACAAGAACTTTGCTAGGTCTATTCCTTTCCATCTCTCTAATTTCTGCAAGAGCGTTTTGATTCAAAATCCGCACCGAAGGTTTTAATGGGTCGGTGTCTATCTGTTCATAAACTGTGACCTCTTGTTTGCCATTTAATTTCTTAATATACGGCACGATTCTGTTTGTCTTATTTTGTCTCTTAGATGAATTGAACATTTCAGTCTCAAACAGGTCCCGAAAAGGCGACGTGGCTTTTATATCATCATAGCCTTCTTTTTCTTCGCCACATACCTCACATCTTATCTTTGAAGTAGAGCTTAATGCTCCGCATTTTTTGCATTTAAATCCAAGCTTTACAGCCACTTCAGAAGGAATCTTATCCGGCTGAACAATCTCACCAATATCTTTTCCTCTATCTGTTTCCCCACCCACTCTAGTTTCTACAAAGGGTCTCTCTGGATTCTTTGGATTATCCACAATCCATATTTCCTCTTTGGGTGCGGGAAGCAGAAAAGCCATCGCCTGTGCAATCATAGACTTCCCGACGCCTGGATAGCCAACCAGCAGTAGATGTCTTCTTTGTCGAACCGCCAGTTTCGCCATTTTAACAGCATGATCCTGCCCTATTACTCTATCCAGAGGATTTTGAGGCATTGCAATGTCCTCAGTAGTTTCAAGTTCTTCTATATAGAACCCTAAAGCCGGATTTAATAAGGTGTCACGAGTACCTGTCAATCCATTAGCACCTCAGCTAGGTACCAAGAAAATTAATTTTAAAATAGATAAAGCCAAGTATTCTCCTTGTGATATAAATAGTCGATTACTTTGATGCTTAAATTGATACTTGAGACACTTGGTAGTAGGTCACTTCACCATGGCGATTTACGACGGCCATAGCTAACTTCTTTCTTGTACTAACAGCCAGTTTTGTAACTCTCTCTAAATCTCCTAAACCGATGGGAGCGCCTTCCCTTACAATGTAAATGAGGCTTTTTGAAGTATCAGTCCCAAGTTTTGCGCCTCTGGGATATAATCTAAAGTCTATGTTCCCCCCGTATCCCGCCCTAACAATATATCCTCGCGATCTTAAATCCCTATAAACCAGATACCTTAACCAAAGGTCTGGATTTGATTTCATAAAAATCTTCGTAAGAGTCTGAAAATTTACACTTTCACCATTATTATTAAGTACTTCTAATCTATTCCTTTCTACAAGAAGTAGGGCTTCTACCGGAGATAATTTAAGCGTTCCGTCTTCTTGCATTTCCCCATAAAAGCCTTTTTCATAAACTTTCTGTGCATCCTCAGTATTGACTGTCACGGTATCCCCTATGAGGTGAGCTGTGGACTTTTCCTCAACTTCCTCCTCCTCTCCTATCTCCTCTTCCTCTTCCATTTCATTCTTTTCATTCATTAACTCCACCAGACTTTTATTATATTGATTGCATATAATTTTGTGTCTACTACTCCCTATTGGTGTGCACACTATGGTATATGATAGATTAGAAGATACGCTTAAAAGATTTCTGAATAGGCCTACGAAGATTGTATTATTAGGTGTGGGAAGCGAATTTCGTGGTGACGATTACGTTGGATTGGAAATCTGTAAGAGGCTAAAGAACAAAGTTTCTAAAAAAGTTTCTATTATTGAAGCCGGCGTTTCCCCCGAAAATTTCGCGGGCAAACTGCGTAAAATTAATCCCTCGCATATAATCATATTTGATGCCGCTGACATGAATTTGGAACCGGGAACCGTGAAATTAATTAATTCATCCGAAATTGGAGGGCTCTCAATTTCAACCCACCACCTCCCTCTAAGTTTATTCATTGAGTATCTTAAAAAAACCATGAATCTCTCTATAATATTTATTGGCATTCAACCTAAATCTACTGAGTTTAGCGAATCACTCTCTCCTGAAATCGAAAACACCGTAAAAAACCTCTCAAGTATTCTGGAGAAGGTTCTGCATGAAATTTTCACTAATTGATATAACAGGGACAATACTAAAATAGCTTAGCATTACCCAATTTATTAATTAGAAATAAAAACTATTAAGATCGGAGGCACAGCCATTGGAAAATATTCGAGCTTTCATCGCCGTAGAGATTGAAGATAATAATCTAATTCAAAAGATTCTTGATATTCAAAAAGAATTTTCACAAACAGGCGCAAAACTTAAACTAGTGGAACCGGAAAACATCCACTTCACACTCAGATATCTGGGCAATATTAGCTCAGCAATGGTCGACAAAATCTACGAAGCTATGAAGAGCATTGAATTCACTCCCTTCGAATTAGAACTCTACGGAGTAGGTTGTTTTCCCAGTTTATCCCGAATAAACAATGTTTGGATTGGAACCAGAAAAGGCAAAGAGGAGATTACCCGCATATACGACGATTTAGAAGCGCAAATTAGAAGGCTCAAATTTCCCCCTGAGGGGAAAGGATACACTCCACACGCAACTATTGCAAGAGTGAAAAGCGCGTACAACAAGGATAAGTTAGCTAAAATAATTTCCAAATTTTCATCTTTAGAAATCGGCTCAATGACAGTAAACTCTATAAAATTAAAAGAAAGCGAATTAACACCAAAAGGACCAGAATACAGTACCCTGAGAAGCATACCTTAAAAAGTTTAAAACCTTTCCAATTCACAATATTTACTTTTTGGGGATTGAACTTTGAATCTCAAAATGGTGTGCGAAAATGTTTCCCAAAAAATTTCTCCTTCTGAAGAAGATAAAAGGAAAGTCCACAATTTATCCACAGATTTGATTAGACGAATAGAGGAGGAAGCAGGTAATCTAAAAATCAATGTTAATCCCATACTTGTGGGTTCGATTGCTAAGGACACATGGATAAAAACAAATCCCGACATTGACCTCTTCATAGTCTTTCCAAGAACCTATACTAATGAAGAGATTGGAGAACTGGGACTAAAAATTGCAAGAAAAGTAACCGGAGGAAAAGGCAAAGAACAATACGCTGAACATCCATATTTACGATCCGAAGTAGAAGGTTTTCAAGTAGATTTTGTTCCCAGTTTTGAAATAAGCGATGCTACGGAACTCATCTCCTCAGTTGACAGAACACCACTTCACACATCATATATCAAAAAAAACTTTGATGAATCTTTGAAAAAAGAAGTTAGGCTTTTGAAGCAATTCCTAATAGGGATAAATGCTTATGGCGCCGAGATTAAGGTGGGAGGATTTTCGGGTTACTTATGTGAACTCTTGCTGATTAATTACTCCTCTTTCCAGGATCTTCTCGAGGCGTGCATCAAATGGAAAAAACAACATGTCATTGACATAGCGCATCATTACTCCGAAGAAAAAGAAATCAAAAAGATTTTTTCGGAGCCACTTGTAGTAATTGATCCAATTGACCCTAAGAGAAACGTTTCAGCAGCATTATCCAATCAAAAAATCGCAGAATTCAAAGCAGCGGCTAAAGCATTCCTTGAAGCCCCCAGCGAAACATTTTTCTTCCCAAAAGAAATTACTCCACTCAACCTCGAAGAACTACAAAACCTTATTCAAACAAAAGGAACCGACACTTTATTTCTCGTATTCGAAACACCAAAAGTCCCCCCCGATACTCTATGGGGGCAACTCTACAAATCCATCGAAGCCATTAAAAATTTTTTAGAATCCGAAGACTTCAAAATAGTTAACAAGGATGTTTGGTCTGAAACGGAAACAGTTTTCCTATTCGAATTTGAAAGCGCAACAATCTCTAAAACATACAAACATTCGGGCCCCCCGACTGGAAGCTCAGGACAAACACCTTTTCTAAAAAAATACACCAAATCGGATAAGAGTATATCTGGACCGAGAATAGAAAACGGAAGATGGATAGTCGAGCTTCCACGTAAATTCACTAAAGCCGATAAACTGTTACATTACGAATTACGCAACAAATTAACCAGTCTCGGTCTCGGAAAACACATAGCAAATAAAATCTCTGAACATTTCGACCTTTTTCTAAACATGGAAATCCACGATTTTTACAGTAAGAACCCTGACTTTGCTCAATTTTTAACAAAATATTATTTGGGGAGGCCCAGCTGGCTGCTAAGCTGAGACCTCTTCAACCCTCTTAACCGCCAGAGCTTGCTTAGGACAGCTCTCGACGCAGATTAAACAAACAAGGCATTTATCACCTATTATTGGACCCTTCTTGCCTAGTTTTATGTTCGCAACTCCGCAACTCTCCACGCATATCCCACAATTATCGCATTCACCCGCCAGCACTATTCTACTCGGAACAACCTCTTCAAGCTCTTTTTCGACAGCTCGGAGGCTCTCTATCTGGGGGCCGAATAGCCGCTTCACCAAGGGGTGGGTCACTGGATTAGCAACTCTAGATGTCCAAACGCTGTTTAAACTACCCATAACTCGTCCAAAGAGGGTCTTCTTCAATTTCTGAGGTTTTACCTTATCTCCCCTAACTTCTATGTCTTCAATTTCTCCTAACCCTCTTTCGTAGGCTATTTTAAGAATCTTCATATCCTTGGGTTTTATTCCAGCGGTTACAGCCGCCACACTATCAACTGCAACAAGATCCTTACCCGCTATAACCATGTCGAGTTTTACTGGCTTTCCTTCGGTGGGCCCATAATACGGTCCAGAAGGTTTTATAGACTCACACCCCACAGTACCGTCAACGAGTCCAAATATTATCTTGCTCTTAAGAGCTGAAAACAAATCTATTATAGGTTCAAAGAGGCCTAAAACATGCATGCGCTGCCTTTGATTTTGCAGTGTGAGGCCTTTCAGGTTTTTGATGCATAATGTTAACCCTGTAAAGAAATGCGCCTTAAAGACTGGAAGGGAAATTATCGCATCGGCGGTTAATGCTGTACGCACTAATTTAACACTCTTCAATTTCACAGCGTCTGGAATCTGTATGGTAACCGTTTCATCCTTACTAAAATCAATGAACTGCCCTCCCGCCTTCTCCACTGCCTTTTTAACACCTGTGATTTTATATGTTTCCTGAGGATCCCAACCGGCGATTGGTAAGTCCCCAACTATAGGTTTGCCTCCAATATCTTTTACCAATTTTACCATTGCAGAAATAACTTCAACACTGGTTACCAAACCACTCCCCGAAGGCTTAGCACAGCTAAGATTAGGCTTTACAAGAACAGTTTCACCAGAGTCTATGTCAATACCACCAGCCAACTCCACAGCCCTTTTAACACCATCCTCAACATTTCCATCAGTCTTAACTATCGAAACAACACTCATCGTAAATTCACCCTACAACAAAATTTTCAAGTACCGACCATCTCTAAGGACGATGCTTCACATTCCAGCATAATCCGCACCATCCAGAAAGAATCGTATGCAGTCAAAAAATAAAATCCACATTTTAATCTTTCTTAATATTTGAAACCAAAATTCGTTCATTTTAATATTATATACACTAAATTCGCTTTATTTAATATTTTAATATCATAATTCTAAAATTGTTGTATAACTATAATTAGCCCGATCACTCACCAATGTTTTTCACTAAAAAACAAGTCCAGAATCCCAAAAAATAAGTTCATAAAAGAAAAAGAAAAGAATAATTTGTTTTCTCAGCAACAACCGATCGAAGTAACCTCAATAGTACTCACCCTTTACTAAACCTGGAATGGTAGCAGACTCTCTAAATCACTGACGAGGGTCTCACCAGCAACAATGGCTCGGAGTCAACTTTGAAACCATACTTTTCATACCAGGGAATAAGCGAGTCGAAGGTCCTTACACGAATATTCCTCTTTGAATGATCCTCAACTATTCTCTGAAGCATCGAACTTCCGATACCTTCACCTCTGTGATAGCGGTCAACATTAATGACCTTTATCTCAGCGCTATTATCCTTCTGGTATACGACTCCGTATCCGATAACTCCGATTCCATAGATGTCGTAAACAAGGTACTCGTATTTTCGGTACTCGCCGGTCTGCTCGATCTCGCACAGAATCTCTAGAGGCACTGCAGTCACTGAAATTCCTCCGATGCAATAGATATAGATGTAGTGCAAGAACCAGCGGCAATATTAAAATTTTTTCGTCACCCCCTCCACCCCTAATAAAACACTTATTTTCAAAACTACATAAAATCCCCAAATTTTACTAACGGCAGTAATATCATAACAAATACCTAATCCCTTCCTACAAGCTCCAATTCTATTATTACATGATCAGTAAAGTCGAATTGAGTAAAACATAAATCTAGATGCTTATTACTGTTTTAAGCGCCTAAAAATTTGGCAAATTAAAGTAAGAATTGATTTAAACATCTTTCTAGGAGTTAAACACAATATAATGAATTTTAGAGCATTAAGAAAATTTATAAACGATATTACGTTTCTCAAACATCTTAGGAGGCATTATCGCTTAGAATACCTAAGATACTCAACGATTTTGAGGTGTTAGTATGCCAAAATTTAAGCAAACCGAAGAAATCCTAAAACTAATGAAAGACAAGGAAAACATAAGAAACGCTGGCATAATCGCGCACGTAGATCATGGCAAGACCACTTTGTCTGATTCTCTGCTTGCGGAGGCGGGTATGCTCTCCCCCAGTGTTGCGGGCGAAGCAAGAGCTTTGGACTACTTGGAAGAGGAGCAAAAGAGAGGTATAACGATAAAAGCTGCGAACATTTCCCTCCTCCACGAGGTCGATGGAAAATCATACGTTGTTAACCTTATTGATACTCCTGGTCATGTTGACTTTACTGGTAATGTTACGCGTGCTCTTCGTGCTATTGATGGTGCTCTTGTGGTGGTTGATGCTGTTGAGGAGGTTATGGTTCAGACTGAGACTGTGACTAGGCAGGCTTTGGGTGAGAGGGTTAGGCCGGTGCTTTTTATTAATAAGATTGATCGTTTGATTCGTGAGCTTAAGTTGGATGCTCCTGCGGTTCAGGAGAAGCTTAATCGGATAATTAGGGACTTTAATGGTCTCATTGATACGTACGGTGAGAAGGAGTTTAAGGATAAGTGGAAGGTTAATCCTGCTGCGGGAACGGTTTCTTTTGGTTCCGCGCTTCACGGTTGGGGCTTCACTCTTCCTCAGATGCAGGAGAAGGGTTTGAAGTTCAGTGATATTGTTGCTTACTATAATGATGATCACTTTGAAGAATTGAAGAAGCTTCTTCCGGTTCACGGTGCTATACTTGATATGTTTATTCGCCATTTACCTAATCCCTTGGAGGCGCAGCCTTATCGTATTCCAAAGATTTGGTTAGGTGATTCCGAAGGCGAGATTGGAAAGGCTATGAAAGCGTGTGATGAGAGTGCGCCAACAGTTATTTGTCTGAATAAGGTGGTGGTGGATCCTCATGCAGGTATTGTTTCGACTGGGAGGGTCTTCTCGGGAACCGTAAGTGAAGGAGACAATGTTTACCTTTTGACTGGCAAGAAGGGTTACCGTGTACAGCAGACGAGTATTTATATGGGTGCTCGGCGGGAGATTGTAGACACTATTCCTGCGGGTAACATTGCGGCTTTACTGGGTTTGGATGTTGCTCGTGCTGGTGAAACGGTGGTTAGTGAAACCGTCAAAGCACAGGTGGTTCCCTTTGAGAAAATTAAGTATGTTTCGGAGCCTGTGATCACGATTGCGGTTGAGCCGAAACATCCGAAAGACTTGCCAAAGCTCATTGATCTGATGCAGAAGTTGTCTATTCAGGACCCGAACCTGTTAACTACAATTAACCAGGAAACGGGTGAATACTTGTTGTCAGGTATGGGTGAACTTCACCTTGAAATTTCAGTGAAGGATATACAGGCGGCTGTTGATGTGACAACTTCTCAGCCTATAGTAGTTTACCGTGAAACGATAACTGGAACTGGTGGACCGGTGCTGGGTAAGAGTCCTAATAAGCATAGTAGGGTTTGGATAATCTTGGAGCCGCTTAGCGAGGAGACCATTAAACTGATGGTTGATGGTGAAATATCTGAATATCAAGACGCCGCCTCCAGAACTAAAATTCTAAGGGAAAAGGCGAGTTGGGACGCTAAGGATGCGAGAAACGTCTGGGCTTTAGACGAACACGTAAACATTATCGTGGATCAAACTAAGGGTGTTCAGTATCTAAGAGAGGTTAAGGATACTATGATTGCCGGAGCTAGATGGGCGACCGAATCTGGTCCCTTGGCAGAGGAACCGATAAGGGGAATAAAAATTAACATAACTGATTGCCAGTTACACGAAGATCCAATTCACAGGGGGCCAGCTCAGGTAATGCCTATGACTAGAAGAGCAATCTGGGGAGCGTTTCTGAGCGCCGAACCAACGCTTCTGGAACCGATTTACAAAATTCAAGTGAACATTCCTCCAGATTACATAGGTACAGTTTCTGGTATTCTTTCACAGAGGCGGGGGCATGTAATCGATGTACAACAGAAGGGACCGCTAGCATTCATAACCGGTGAAATTCCTGTTAGAGAAACATTCGGACTAGCCAGTGACATGCGCGCAAAAACATCTGGAAGAGCTTTCTGGCAAACACAGTTCACGAGATGGGAAGCGTTGCCAAAGAGCCTCTCTAAAGAGGTAATCGCTGATATACGCAAGAGAAAAGGACTGAAACCAGAACCGCCAGCAGCGTCAGAATACATAGATACCCTTTAAATTTCCTTATTTTTCAACATACATAAAATGTACCAGAATGCCCTAAACTAGAGAGCTTCATTTTTTATTTAACCAAAAAAGATTTATTAAACTAGGATTAAAGCAACAGTAAGCGGCTGTAGTCCAGAAGTAGGTTAAACTACTGGGCAACCTGGTCTAGGACCTTGGCCTCCCAAGCCAGAAACGCGGGTTCAAAAAAAATGGGGAAGCCCCTTTTTCTGAAACTCCCGCCAGCCGCACCAAACATTCAACTATCCCTTCGGCAATTTTGTGTTTTTGTTTTCGGGATATTTTTTAATATGTAAAATGTGTATTAACTATGTGCAAACGATGATATATCTGACCCCTCCGACCAATGGATGACGATGATCTTGAGTTTTGAGTTTGTACTTTTTTATTTTTATAAATTTTTATTTATTATTTTATTATTTTGCTGATTACCCTCAGGTTTAAGTATTGTTGTTTGTGTCTTTTTTATAATAACTTTTAGAGATTGTTTGGTTGGGGCGGTATTCTATGAGATTGCCTGTTGGTAAGGTTCCTAACGAGTTGTTAAAGAAGATTGTTTTTCCCTATGGTGGTGTTAATTGTGGTAGGGTGATTTGCGGTCCTGCCGTGGGTCAAGATGCGGCTGTTATTGATTTTGGTGAAAAGTTGTTGGTTGTGGGTTCGGATCCTATTACTGGTACTAGGAGCAGGATGGGGTGGTATGCTGTTCATGTAAATGCGAACGATGTGGCGGTTAGGGGGGCTATCCCACAGTTTTTTACCTCAACCATTTTGTTGCCTGATGGGGCTGATACTGATTTTTTGGAGGAGGTTTGTAGGAGTGTGGATGATGCTGCACGAGCGATTGGTGTTTGTGTTGTTGGTGGTCATACTGAGGTGGTTCCCTACTTGGAGAATCCATTATTGTGTGGCACTATGTTTGGGGAGACTACTAGGGAGAAGTTGGTGTTGACGAGTGGTGCCCATGCTGGTGATATTATAATTTTGACAAAACACGTGGGTTTGGAAGGTGCTGCTATTCTTGCCACTGTTCGCTTTAAGGATTTGAGTAAGATTTTGGATGATAAACTTTTATTGAGGGCGCAGTCTTTTTCTGCTAGTCTTAGTGTTGTGAAGGAGGCTTTGGCTGTTAACGAGACTGGTGTCGTAACCTCTATGCATGATCCGACTGAGGGTGGTTTGCTTGGTAGCTTAGTAGAGCTTGCTGAGGCTTCTAATGTGGGTTTTAGAGTTGAGGAAGAACTGATTCCGATTGCGAGGGAGACTTCGCAGATATGCTCAACTTTAAGGGTAGACCCCTTACGTTTAATCTCTAGTGGAGTTTTATTGGTGACTGTTAGATCTGGAGGTGAGTCTGCGGCTTTGGAGGCCATTAGATCTGTGGGGGTTAGCTCTGCTGTAATTGGTCGAGTTACATCTAATAAAGGGATATTGGTACGCGGTGATGGGGAAGAAGTTAAAGTGGATTCATCTGTTAGGGAACAGTTGTGGGATGCTCTCAGAGCTAAACTGGGTTAAGGCTTTGAGACAAAATGTTTTCTCTTTCTTCATAAGCCCCTTCGCTAGAACGCGTTTAATTTCATTCTAGCTGGGTGAAGCCCGATGACACCCTCTATCCCGTCCGCTGTGAAAGCTTCCGGGAATGCCTTCTGTGACTACTACTAGAAGAAACCCTTTTTTAAGCCTTATCAGTATGAATCATTCTTTTAAAAGTACTATGGAGAGGAGGCGGGTTCCCTTTTCATGGGGAAGTCGATTAGTTGCATCTGCCTCTTCTTTTCCCTTTAAGGGTTGACGCCCGGCGTGACCATCTACAATCGCGCATGGTAGAGTAAGAAAGAACGCAAGAAATGGGATAGGGGTAGAACTTAATAAGGGAGGCGTGATGCCAAGTAACTCCTGTAAGAGGAGCGTTGTTTAAATCCCCCGGCGGCGTATAGGTTCCTTAACAGAGTGAAACTAATTTTGTCCCAAAACCCTGGGTTAATAAGCGTTTTATTTTTTAAGAATTTGGATTTGTTCGTTATTATTTTCACGTTCTGGAATTTCGGTGAATTTTTGATAGATTTTGAGGGTTAGTGGGTTCCACATCCATTTCTGGATTTTGTCGTTGAACATTTCTGTGATGCTTTCTGGGAAGCTTTTTATTTGGATTGTATAATTTGAGAATTGGACGTCTTGGTATTTTTTTTCAAGTATTTTTTCAATTCTTGTTTTCGATCCTGAGGGAAGTTTGGTTTGAATCACAGCTTGTTTTGTTTTTTTGTTATAGTCGGTTAGTTCATAAACCGTGGTTTGTGGGAGTTCCAAGAAGGCAACAGGAATTTCTTGGATCTTTTCCTTGAGTATAATAAGTAGGTTTTCGTTTAGTCCGGTTCTTTCTGTGAGTTGGGCGATTGGAGTGAAGTATTTTTCGTTGAATAAAATTTTTTTGCATAATGAAACCTTTGATTCACTAGTGTTCAAAGTCTTTGCGATATCTCTTTGTTCCTTTCTGAGGTTTTCTGTCAAGCGGGATAGAATTTTCAAATCTATTTTTTTAATTTTTCTATTTTTTGGGACACTCTCGTGTCCTTCAATTGGTAGGCTTATTTTTTCTTGTTCTTCTAATTGTAGCTCCCAGTGGGACCAGTTTATATTCCAACTCTTACTACCCTGATCATAATAAGTGAAGTTTAGATTATTGGTTACAAATGATTCTTCAAATATCTGCTGATTCTGCAGGTGTCTGGCAATTATTTTTTCTCCTTCTTTCAAGTTTGATTTTGGTAATAGCATTTCCCATAGTCTTGTAGTGTCATACCATCCATTATTTTTCTGAGACGATGTTAAATACTGGCTACAAATTTCTCTTTCACTGTCTGAGGTAATCACTATCAATGGTACAAGTTCCAACTTCTCATAGTTTGGAACTGCTACTGTTTTGTAGACCTCTCCGCTTGTGAGTTGGTTGTATCTTTTTTGAACTGTGCCCCAGCTTAGTTTAGTGATGGAGCAGATGCCTTCTAGTGTTATTAGAGGATTTAGATTAATTGCTTCAAGTATTTTAACATCGCTCGATTTTAGTCTTATAGTAAAGCTCTGAAGCACATTTTTAAAGATCTCAAAAAATCTGTCCGCTTCTATGTGTAATTCATTCAACTTGGCTGTTTTCAGCTCCTCTTGCATATAATTTAAAAATTGTTTTTCTAATACACCATCGAAAGCGGTCAGTTGATTTAAGACTGTTTTGTAGTTTTCAAATATTTGCGGTTCATTTATTATAGGTATAAGTTTCGAAAATTTTTCTATAGTCACATTAACTGGGTCTTTCTCCTTCCTCGCTCTTCTTGCTTTGTATTCTTTTTCTGCTGCGGATTTATACTTTGGTTTTCCTTGTACAATCATAGCCATCTATTAAAATTCTTATAGGATAGTATTTATTCTCCACGAAAAAAAGTTTTTAATGGTGGAATTCGAAAACATAGCATGGTACTTTTCAGAATTCTTGTTTTTGCGCTGTCTTTCTTTTTAAAATAATTAATCTCAGTTTTTTCTCATCGATCTGAAATGAGTTTTTAACAATCGAGATTACCGATATCGGAATATAGATATTCCCCCTCTCATCTTTTGTTAGTTTATGAAGGAGTTCCTCGGATTTACCTATCTTCGCTATAACGGCCAGTATTCTACCACTTTTCTTATCGATGACTAAATCCACTACCTGTCCAACTTTCCTTCCAAATTCATTTACTATCTCTCTGTTGACAATACTGTGCAGAAGCTCTTTAGACAATATCGAAACCCCGTTCCATTTATGATTAAAAAGATAGTAGTGTATCTTTTTAATAAAATTTTGTGAAACAAACCAAAATTATTGGTTTTAGCAAATTTATAGTATATTTTATGTACTGGTTCAAAAATTGGGAAAAACAGCGAATATCTTTTTACTTCCACCATTCGATTTATTTCACTGGGAAATGTTTAACTTGATACTAAATAGTTAAATTACTGATTTTTATTCATTATTCTACATATTCTTGAGGAGGCTTTGGGACAAAATTAGTTTCTCTTCCTTCATAAGCCCCTTCGCTAGAACGTGTTTAAATCCATTCTAGCTGGGTGAAGCCCTGCACCCTCTATCCCGTCCGCGAAAGCTTCCGGGAATGCCTTCCTTATGATGTTGTAGGCGGCGTTCACGTCCGCGTTGATCACCACTCCTTTACTCGACCGGAACAATCCACGGCTTATTCTCCTACCAGCGTACTCCTCACGGTGTTCCAGAGGTTCGAGGTCCAAGAAGCTGCATTTTGATGTGTGGTTCTCCTCCCGCACCACTACGGTTATTCCCGCCTCCTCAGCCTTGTAACAGACCTGTTGTAGTAGCTTCTGGAAGGGTATCTGGACGAAGTTCTGATTGTTCCTCCGCCCGAGACGCAGGCTCTGCTTCCAGCCACCACCATTATAGCCGACCACAATAGTACCCACATCATGTCCAACGCACCACTCCACTATTCCGCGGCTCAGCCTGTGGAAGAAGTCGTTTATCTTCCGGTTCCTCTTCTCGGTCAATCTCAGAAGCCGGGAGCCGGTCTTAATCTTCTGTCGATCGTAGACGCTCTGCAGCCTAGCCCTCTCCTTATTGTAGTACTGGTTTATGGACTTCAGAGCACCGCCCTTAACAGCAATCGGCTCCAGGCCGATGTTGTTTACCATGGTTACGGTGTTCCTCAGACCCAAATCCACGCCCACCATTCTCTCCTTGTCCGGTTTTGGCGGCTCCACAGTCCTGTGGTAAACCACCTCCAAGACGTAGCCCCAGCCCCTGGGCACTATTCGGATCTCTCTGAGAGGTGTTTTGTCGTCCAGCCGTGTCTTAATTCTAATCTTCAGGTTCACCCTTTTGGGAAGTTTTATTTCTCCGTCCTTTATTCGGCACTGCTGGTTTGTGAAGATTAGGATGTGTTCTCCGTCTTTCCCCTTGTACCCGGGCATCTTCGGTCTCCCGAGGAACTTGTCCGGGTTCCTCTTCCATTCCCGGGTTGCTTGGAAGAACGCTTTCCAGCTTCTGTCCAGTGTTTTCAGGGTTTGCTGGGCGGTTTGTGCTGGGAGGGCTTTGTAGCTCTCCGAGTTTTTGAGCGTCCCCGCGAGTTTCTCGTATCTTATCCATCTTCCAGTTTTGAGGAGGGTTTGCCTTATGATGTAGTTTGCTTGGTTGTAGAGGTTTTTGGAATGGTGGCACAGCCGGCTAAGGCTTCTGCTGGGCTGGAGGTGGATTTGCTCCGTTCTGGTCACCGTGAATGTTTCCGGCACTGTTTGGGCACCACGTTTCTCCGTCTCTGTGGTCAAACTTTTTTAGGTCGTCCGCTTTTTTTAAGCCTAATTGGGATGAAGTCTTCGTTTAAACGTACAAGGGGCGTGTTTGTCTTTTTTCTGGGAGGTGCTTCTTCTTTTAGGTGTGGGTTGTATGGAGTTCTATTGAGTGGGGATTGTGAGTGCGGTCATCCTGGGGTGGGTAGCCGCATTCTCGGGGTAGTAGTGTTTATAAAGGTGGGATGCTGAACGGGGTACGTGTAGAGGGTGCGCTGTTTTAACTCAACCCCCAGCAATGGACAAGTCCTTTAAGAAGAAAGAGTTACTAATTTTGTCCCAAAGCTTCTTGAGGATAGAGCCTTGGAAGAAATTCGTATAGTTCTAGTACCACTCGGTGAAACAGAAAAAAATTTACTTGAAAAGTTAAAAGATGAACTTGGCTTAATATTCCATCCTTTGCAAGTCACAATTTCGGATGCAGTCCCAATACCTAAAGGCGCGTACGATTCTAATAGAAGACAGTATCATTCTTCACCCTTTTTAGAGGCTTTGAGAAAGCGCGTCGCTGATAAACGCTCAAAATTTCTGGGTATAACCTCACTGGATCTATTCACAAACGGTCTAAACTTCATATTCGGCCAGGCTATTATGGACGGTGAAGTATGTGTAATATCTACTCACAGACTTAGACCTGAATTCTACGGACAACCCTATAATGAAAAAATTTTTGTTGAACGCTCTACAAAAGAAGCCGTTCATGAATTAGGCCATAGCTTCTCTCTGAAGCACTGCCCAAATCCACGCTGTGTAATGTATTTTTCAAATCACATAATGGATACTGATCGAAAAGGGAAAAGTTTTTGTGAGAAGTGTCAACCCCTTATTACGGAAAATATCAACCTCACAAGGAGAATTAATAGATAAATGGTTAAGCTAAATACTTTAAACTTCATTTACATTGCATTTGATTTTGCCTCTTATTTCATCAGCCTTCTTTTTATCGACTTTTAAAGTATAAAGGCATTTATTGGTTCTAAGCTTAAACTTTACCTCATCATCCGAAACTTTCATACGACATTCGATGGCACCTTTAGAAAGTTCGATGAATTGTTCGGGTTCAACTATCTCCTTCGGCAAAATAAAACCTCCTTTAGTTCAGTAATTTTGAAACTAATCCCAAATATAAACTTATTTATTTATTTCAATTCTTTGGTGAGCCTGTGGTTTCTCAGTTGGTTGTTTCTTTTTTGATATGTCCCTGATGAATTTAATAATTCTACTTTCTTTTGATCCAGTTTCAAAAAAACTATATTCGAATTTGAAAACATCATAATCAACACGCAACTAGCAAACATTTTCTAAAATGTGGATTAAATTAAGTTCCAATGGTCTAGCATATTTGCGCTTTAATAACTTTTATAATGATTGAAATTAATATTTGTTTGATATTCGATTACGCCTAAAAAATTGATTATGATAATTTTATTTTTAAGAGCAAAACTAAAAAATAGGAGTTTGTAATACACTTTAATGCAGAGGACAAAATTTGGGCGTATGGTCCAGTGGTTATGACACCGCGCTCACATCGCGGTAATCCGCGGTTCGAATCCGCGTACGCCCACTCCTTTTTTCACACGAAATCTTTCATAGATTAGACTAAATTAGCTTTCATTTTTTGGTTTGTTACTATTAAAATTTGTTTTCCAAACGTGGTTTAAGACTAAAAAACAGGGAGTATAAAGTCATTGTAAAACTTGTTGTCCGAGTCCAGTTAAGTACCACTGGTGTGGCTTTTCGTTGGTTTTATCTACTATGCCCTCCCTTTTCATGCTTCTGAGTTGTAACAGTACCCTTGTGTATGACATATTCAGGTCTTCTGCTATTTCGCTTACTGTTTTTGCTTTTTGCCTAATTTGCTTCAGTATTAGGGTTCTAGTTTCTATTCCTGGTGTAATATTCTTCTTTTTTCTTAAAACTGCCTTGGCCTCGTGTAACTTTTTTTTCCAAATTGGCGACATTTTTACCCTCTAACTAATTTTTTTAGGGGATTTTATCCAATTTTTTCTATTTTAAAATTAAAATTTTTTCTGGATTAAACGTTCTATTAGAGTTAGGAACATTAGAAGAACTCGCTTAGTTTTGCTTGTTTAGCTTTTTCTTCCTCGAATATTAACCCGATATTTTGCTTTAGCAGTTTTAATCTCTGCTTTAAATATGGCGCCAGATCAAATTTCTCCGAAATTGTTAATGCGAAGGGAAGGTATTTTTCTATTCCTGCTTGGTGGACTGTTAAGATAATTTTTCCTCCGCAAGAGGGGCATTTACCCTGAAGCGGTGGACGCCTGTACTTTTTGTTACAATTTAAACATCTGCTTCTTTGGGTAGAAAACGCTTTTAGGTTACCCGCAATGTCCCGAATAAAATGCTTTTGAATTATCTTAGTAGCCACCAACTTTACGTCTGATGCACGTATTTTGCTTGATAACTCTAACTGAGCCTGAACCTTTTCCATCATGGTTTCAAGCTCCTTATATCTGGATCTTGGAGGACCTTGAAATATATTTTTTGTTGGATGAGTAAATTTGAAGTCTTCATATTGTTCAGGCTTGTCGAGTCGATGTGCAATTATATCCATTGATTTCTCAACTTTTTTCGGATCCTCATAACTTAGAGTTTTTTCGTAAAATTCTAGGGGATACTGCTCCATTACGTCCATATTGTGTGACTCGCTATCAACTTCTTGAGGGTCCAAACGCACAGCAATAACTAGAGGGGTATCCATCATTCCCCCTCTTTTTTTAGGTAAGAAAAATCTGGAGAAGTTTAATAATGGATCTAAGGCAAGCATTATCGAGTCTTCGTCTCCGTCACAGTTTCTTCTTTTCGCAGCATGCCAGTACGGGTGAGCGTAGCAAACCGGTGCTTTGGTAAAACCAATAACACGCCCAACAATACCGACTGATGTATGCGGTGCGAGACCTACTATAAGATGCCCTACAAGATCCTCCACACTTTTTATCTGGTAGTATGATGGTAAGACATAATATTTAGTTAGAAGCTCATCAATAAAGTTAGCTAATCGGACAAGGTAATTGGCACAATTGTCTGAGACTATTATGTCTTGGGGTTTCAACTCTATTATCTGTTCTTCGTTTTCTAACGGATTGCCTTTATAATCTCGAGTGTAACCTAATTCATGTAGCTTCTCTACTGGCACCGATATCTCACCAGGCTTAAAGTGAGTAATTGGAGCATCGGTGGCATCAAATCTCAATGTACCATCTTTATAAACGTATAGATCATACTTAGCTCGGAGAATACCCTTCTCTAGAGTCTCTGGAACTTTTGACTCACTTATTAATCCCTGAACACCCTTCACCTCTTCGATCTTTTCTTCTCCTAGTCTCCTTAAGGCATTTTGAAAATCCTCTTTCAAGTTTATTTCTCTCCCCTCGTACGGGCGCATTTTTCCCCCACATTTAGGACAAGCTGTTGCCTCCGAAGAAAAACCACACTGTAAACAGGTGTTCATTGTTAAAGTTTCCTTTTTACAAGAAGGACAAAAATTATTGAAGGTTACAGATTCACAGTCTTGGCATCGTCTTTTTGCAATTTCGACAGATATTACTCCCCTCTCTGCAGCTTTGACTATATTTCTTGTACTCCCTCCCTCTAATCCAACGGGGAACAGCACATGCACCGGAGGAGAAAGCTTTCTTTCTTTAGCTTTTTCCGGTCTGCCCATTCTGGCCCCAATATAAATTGGGGCCTTTTCTCGTATAGGTATATCCGTTAGCGATTTCACTACGTCAAGTCCGCTCATTCCCTCTCCAAATTGATAGAGTGCAAGTTTTTGTACTTCCTTGCCTTTTGATAGGCATCTCAATAGAATTGGTGCATGTTCAGAGATTATTATTTTATTATTTTCAACCTTATGAGGAACGCCAAGCCTTTCTAGAATTTCTTTTACGTTTTGTGGTACTTTTGAAATAATCTTGTCTTGTTCACTTACATCAACTTTTTCTAACCATTTTTTAAGTTCTATAGCTTCATCTGCATGTATATCATGCCAATAATACGTATATTCTGGGTGAAGGGGTAAGTTTAAAGACTCACTAATATTTAGAGCCTCTTTTGCAGTAGGTACAAAATAGAAATAATCCTCAATGATACGTTTTAGACGTTCTTGGTTAACCCCCATAAAACTAGAAGCTCGCTGTATATCCTCCCCAAATTTTTCATTAATTTTTTTCCTGAGTTCTTGAATCCACCATTCCACACAATAACCTGAGGGAACTAATGGATGATTATTCTCTAGAAATTCCCCAAAAGCTACAAGAAGATCTCCTAGAAACAAAATCTTTTCCACTTTATTAACGACTTCTAAAGCTTCTTCTAAAGTATTAATTCTTCTCACCGAGCCATCCAACATCTTCACAATAGGTCCTTCAATACTGTCCACAGGGAGAACTATTGCCCCCTTACCAGGTCTTTCTGTACGAATATGCGTTCCAGAAACTAAGAATTCATCTAAAATAACCATAGTAGCTGGACTAATACCCACAGCTGAAAGGCCAGTGTTTCTAGAACGACCATATCTAGGCCGGAAACCACCAATAGCAGACGGTTCTCCAAAAACCGGGCGGCCAGCAATAACATCTGCAAGATAAGTGGAACTAGGCTTTACTTCCAACTTCTCTTTTTCCTCTTTAGATTCTGACAACCATTCCCATCCCTCGAATCCAATACGATCAACAATTTTTCTAAGTTTTGAAGCCTTACCAATTAAACCATCATTGAGAACGAGAATAGCCCCCCCTCTCAGTTGATTTGTTTCAATTCTTGGAAGATTTCTATGCCCTGAAACTTCTATCTTATCAGTAGGCTCACCTGTCACCTCCACGGGAAGATTTTTCATAACCTTTCTTATCTTGTCCGGGGTTGAAGGATACTGCAGATGAGCTACTCTATGCTCATATAAATCAATCTCCTCAACGAAGCGTTCTATTTCCAAATCTGTAGGTTTATACCTATCCAAATGAAGAAGTCTTCTAACGAAATCAGCCACAAGAACCGTTTTAGCTTGCTCAGTCCCACCAGCGGATCTTATAGGCCCTGCGAAATAAACTGCAAGATACTCAGTATCATCAGAATTTTTTTTAATCTTAACATCTGCTATTCCTTCAATGGGAGCTGCGGTAACCCCTTGGGTCAATAAAGCTAATGCCAAACGAATGGCTTTATCAGCAACTTCTTCTTCTTTATTTAAACTTCCAAATCTTCCATAGACTATCTCTTCCGCAATCTTAAAAGCTACTTCATCTCTAGTCATTTTTGCGCTTAACTCGCGGATACGATTAGCGACACCCTTAAACCCAATCAGTCCTTCAACTCTGGCCGCAACATCTCTTGCAGTCAAGATCTCGGGTTCAATAGAAGGATCAAATCCTCTACTACGCGCTTCACTTGCTACCTTGTATAAATTATCAAAGTTACTTTCTATTGTCTTAAAATATTCCTGCATCTCGTTACTAGCATGTATCATTAACACATCTCCAATCTAAAACAGTACCTAGTAATTAAAAAATTTTTACATATACTTGAGCAAAAGCCCGATCCTTAAAGGGCGGGGATAAATTGCTAATGGTTTAAACATTGCTAAGTTAATTAAATCCCTGAAATCAGTGTCTGATAACTTGAAACACAGTTATACAGCTCTGGTTGAACCATGCCGGCGCTGCGTGGCATTCGGTACAAAGTCGCGTCATCAGGGCATAAGTCGATTCAGCGCAGACAGGGATACGCTGAACGGGAGCACTGGCACCCCAGAGAGGCAACTGTTAGAATGCAACAGACCTTAGAACTCCTCATCCTTCAAGGTTGGGAGTATGCCAGAATACAATATACTCCTTTTTCTAATAACAGACTTAGAAACCAGCATTCTGTCTATACAGTTTCTATTAGGTTGCTATGAAAAGCTTTATGTATCCTTTGTAATATCTGTATAGCTCCCAATAACCAAATTAAGAATAAGAAAGAATGATTACAAGTTAAATAAAACTAATAAAGATACAAGAATGGTTCCCCGAAATAGACCGGGTATAGTAAATTTCCCGCTTCACTTGAAAAACTTTTTAAATATTGAATCAATATCCAAATTAAACTCCTATATCCACTTTCTCAAATGGAGGACCTATTTATGGGTAAACGGTTGATTGTTCAGAGACGTGGCAGAGGCGGTTCAAATTTCCGAGCTCCGCGCCATAAACGGAAAGGTAAGGTCAAACACCGTTACACTAAAAAAGGCGAGGACGTAACTTGTGGAACAATTAAAGAATTAACACACGAATCCGGAAGGGGCACCCCGCTTGCTAGAGTAAAGTTTGAAGATGGCACGGAACAATGGGCTCTTGTACCCGAGGGTGCCTTTATAGGGCAAAGAATCGAATATGGCTCAAAAGCAAGTCTAAAACTAGGTAACACTCTTCCTCTGCGACAAATCCCTGAAGGTACTCCTGTCTTCAACTTAGAAGGAGTTCCAGGCGACGGAGGAAAATTTGTTCGTTCTTCAGGAACATACGCTACAATCCTCACCCACAGTGCAGATAAGACAATGGTTCGGTTCCCGTCAAGCAAAGTAAGAGAGTTCAACCCTAATTGTAGAGCCACAATCGGAGTAGTCTCTGGAGGAGGTCGCACTGATAAGCCATTCATGAAAGCAGGTAACGTACATCATCTCACAAAAGCAAAAAGCTGGCATTGGCCCCACGTACGTGGTGTAGCCATGAACGCAGCATTCCACCCTCATGGTGGAGGAAGCCACCAGCATGTTGGAGGTCCCTCATCCGTTCCCAGAACCGCTCCTCCTGGCCAAAAGGTTGGCCTTATAGCTCCACGCAGAACTGGACGTAGGCAGCGAAAATAGTTCAATGGGTTCCAGAAGGATTGCAAAGATTGTTGATTAACTATAAAAAATTTAAAAAAATTTATTATTATGATTTTGTTTCAATAGAATCTATTTGTTTAGGAGGCTATTCAAGTTGGGTCATAGAAAGACACACGCGCCAAAGAGAGGAAGTTTAGCGTACTTACCTAGAGGAAGGGCCTCTAGTCCCATAGGACGTATTAGAAATTGGCCTGAGTACGTCACGTCGCCAACCATACTTGGCGCCGCTGGATACAAAGCTGGAATGACGCATATTTTGCTAGTGGAAGATCAACCACACAGTCCTTTTTTTGGACAAGAAAGAGTATTTGCAGCGACTGTACTTGAAGTTCCCCCTCTAATTGTTTTTGGAATAAGAGCCTACAATTTAACTCCCTACGGTTTAAACACTCTCACGGAAGTTTGGGCGCCAGAACTATCAAATGATCTTAAGCGAAAGTTCACCCTTCCCACCAATTATGATTACGAGAAAGCCTTAAATCGCTTGGAGGAACAAAAAGAAAAAATATCCGAAATCCGCGCTTTAATCCACACTCAACCGAGGCTAGTAAGCGTACCTAAGAAAAAACCAGACATCATAGAAGTTAAAATCGGTGGGGGCTCAATAGAGGAGCAAATAAACTATGGCAAGCAAATTCTAGGTAAACAAATTAGAATCGGAGAAATTTTCAAAGAAGGGCAGTATGCCGATGTTATTGGAATAAGTAAGGGAAAGGGTTTTCAAGGACCCGTAAAAAGATGGGGAGTGCGTATACTACAGAACAAATCACGAAAAACAGTGAGAGGAGTTGGCGCCATCGGACCATGGAGGCCAGCCAGAGTATCTTACACTGTTCCTCGAGCAGGACAAATGGGCTATCATCAGCGTACAGAATACAATAAAAGAATTTTAAAAATTGGTGAGAGAGGAGAAGAGGTCTCCCCAAAAGGGGGGTTCATCCGTTATGGATTAGTTCATGGAGACTACCTTTTAATAAGAGGTTCCGTTCCTGGGCCCTCAAAACGTCTCATAACTCTTCGCTATCCACTACGCCCACCAAGCAGTATACCCGAAAAACCACCCCAAATTTCTTATATAAGCATCGAATCTAAACAAGGAGATTAAAGGAAGCGAAACAATTGACGAAAAAAGTTAACGTATATGGAATTAACGGTGAACCATTACGTCCCATTAAACTGCCTGACGTATTCGATACACCCTACCGACCAGATATAATTAAAAGAGCAGTCCTATCCTCAAGAGCCTCAAGAATTCAGCCGTACGGTGTAGATAAAATGGCGGGTAAACATACAACCGCCGAGTCTCGAGGACCCGGATTAGGCATTTCTAGAACCCCCCGAGTAAAGGGGTCACAATACCCCGCGGCTATGCGTGGAGGGCTAGTAACTATGGCTGTTGGAGGCAGAAGAGCACATCCCCCAAAACCAGAAAAAATTTATTCCGAAAAAATCAACAAAAAAGAACGAAGAATAGCGATTCGTTCAGCTATAGCTGCAACCGCTAACCCCGAATTGGTTAAAGGAAGAGGCCACGTAATCGAAAACGTACCAGAACTGCCCTTAATAGTGTCTGACGAATTTCAGGCTGTAAACGCCGCTTCCGAAACCAGAAATCTCTTCATCACGCTAGGTGTCTGGCCTGATATACTAAGAGCCAAACAAGGTAAAAAAATCAGATCAGGAAAAGGAAAAACACGTGGCAGAAAATACAAGAAACCAAAAAGCGTACTCATAGTAATAAATGAAGATCAGGGAATAGTAAGAGCTTCGAGAAATCAAGCTGGTTTAGATGTAGTAAACATAAGGAACCTAAACGCTGAATTATTAGCACCAGGCGCTAATCCTGGAAGGCTAACCATATGGACTGAATCCGCTGTTAAACAACTAGAAACCCTATTCTCAGTGTAAAACCTATATTCAAATTTAATTTGACCACTATTTAATTTTCTATAATATAGATTTTCTAATTTTTCTTTTATCTCATGATTATTGGTTTACGTTCTCAAATTAAGACCTTTAAGTGAATTATTTTTATTATCAGGGCGACTTGTGTGGCAGGAAATCATCAAAAAGGTTGTTTTAAAATCAGATGTTTTAAAAAAAGGAAATTGGGTTGTTACGAAGTGCTATTACTTCTATCTTGATTTCTGTCGAAAGCTAGCTTGCGATTAACCGCGTTAATAAGAGCCTGCACGCTTGCACTGACTATATCTTCATTTGCTGCTCTAGCAGTGTACAATCTATCCTTATTGTCTTTTATTTTAACTGTAACAAAACCCAATGCTTCGGTACCGCCGGTTATAGCCTCCAAATTGTACTCAACTAACGACATCTCTCCGAATGCTTTTACAGCCTTCTGTAACGCATTACAAGCTGCGTCCACAGGACCTACTCCCAAATCTGAAACAAGTTTTTCTTCTTCTCCTACCTGTATTCGAACTGTTGCTGTGGGGGTAATATTTAATCCGGTGACTACCATAAATTCTTTTAATTTTAGATACTGTTCTTCTTCAGATACTCTGCCGATGATATCATCTGCTATCGCTTGTAAATCTAAATCGGTAACGTTTTTTCCTTTATCCCCAAGTTTTTTAATCTTTTCCATTATTTCTTCTAACTGTTCATCAGAATAGATATAGCCATAACTATCCAGCTTAGCTTTCAGAGAATGTCTTCCAGTATGTTTTCCGATTACTATCGACGAAAGTGCAATGTCTTGTTCACTTCTCTTTATTCCTATTGTTTCAGGCGTGATTGGTTCGTAAGTTTGGGGGTTTACCAGTACTGCGTGTGCATGAATACCGCTTTTATGGCGGAAGGCATTCTCTCCAACAATTGATTTATTAGGTGGAATTTTTATGCCGCTTAAATTTTCAATAAGCTTTGACGTTTCAAAAATGTGCTCCGTTTTAATGTTTGTTTTAATTCCATACAGAGCAATTAATGACATGACAGTTTCTTCTAAAGAAGCATTGCCAGCTCTTTCCCCTATGCCATTAACAGTTACGTGAACCTGTCTAGCTCCCATCTCTACAGCAGCTAAGGCGTTAGCGACCGATAGACCAAAATCATCGTGGGTATGCACCGATATTATTGTATCGCTCTTTACAACTCCCATTAATTGTTTTACAAGATACGCATAGGCTCGGGGTGTAGTGCATCCTACAGTGTCTGGTATATTAATTACATCAGCGCCAGCTTTAACAACCTCCCCATTAATCTCTTTTAGGAAGTTCAAATCGCTTCTAGTAGCGTCTTCCGAGGAGAATTCAACTTTTAATCCGTGTTCCTTGGCGTACCTAACCGCTTCAACAGCGCTATTCAACACTTGTTCCCGAGTCATTTTTAGTTTTTCTTTCATATGCAGATCCGATGTAGCTATAAAAATATGTACTCGATTAACACCACAATCAATAGCCAAATCTACCTCTTTTAGGTTGGTCCTAGCCAGCGCACAAATTTCTGAATTTAACCCTAGCTTGACTATTTCACGAATAGCATTCTCCTCGCCCTTAGAAACTAAGGGCATTCCTGCTTCAATAACATCTACACCCAATTTTGCAAGTTGTTCCGCGATGATTTTTTTCTCATTGACGGTAAAAGAAATCCCAGGAGTCTGTTCACCATCGCGCATGGTAGTGTCAAAAATGAATATTTCTTTGGGTAGATATAATTCCGAAGATACATCACTCATAAATTGGCTGACAAAGAAAGTCAGGCCTCCTCATAGATTAGCCTCCATACAATCTTAATTATAATCCATAATAAACCTCTCTAATTTAACTATTACGAGCAATAAATTTTGACTATAAATCTAAATTCTGGTGAAATATAACGCATGTAGTACACTCTAGGAAAGGTTCCACTAGCCCCATATAATTTTTACCCGATAATTTTCAATTGAAATTAAGTAGAGGGAGGTTATCCTCCCCGCCGATCCTATAGTAGTCCATGTTCTTCCGAAATCAAAGCATTTTAAGCTGTAGTCCTTCCTCAACTGTTTCTTTCTGTGTATTTTTGAATCCGAGAGTATCCACAAATTGTAGAACAGTGTTTGGTACGAATTTATTTTCCCTTATGCTATCAGTATACACTTTGCGTGCTACCATCTTGCCAATGTATGTAAGAGACACCGGAATGCCTTTATTTTCTTTGTTTCCCGCTGTTATCAGTCCCGCTTTTTTGAGTCTCTTAAGATTCCACCTAGCTGTTGACTTAGGCATTTCAAATTTTTCGGATATTTCTTCAGCAAGTCTTGTGAAAACGGTTGTATCCTCTAGATTAGAAATGTACATCAAGATTTCTTTTTGCTTTTTTGTCAATGCTATAGAAGCTAGTTTCTCGACGCCTTCTCTTAGTAGGGAAAACTCTTTCAAAAAGTTCTTTTTCAGAGAACTCAACAGAAAACTCTTGTTTTCTTTATTTCCATCTTTCAAAAACAGATTTATACTCTCAATAAGAGAGTCCATCTTATTTAGTAGCTCGAAGATATCGGCTTCAGCAAATTTCGTCAACCCTCCAACTATGGAGGAAATAACACCCCTGCAACCATTTCACCTCACGTACAGTCTTTCATAGAAAGGGTGCTTGAATCTGTTAGTATAAGGAAAGAATCAATAATAGTATATATATTTTATGCTATTTTGCTGCTTTACTTCTTTATTTTTTAACATAAGCAAAGCAACTTCGCTTGAATGAAACTGTGAATATTTCATTTTAGGTTTTACCCCCAAAGTATTACTCATTTTTTTAAATGAAGAACTCGAATTACCTAAATAATTTTCTAAGACGTCTTTTGCATGAATCGAATTGGCGCTATCTACTCTATAAAAAACCGACATTGACGACGCCTAGCGAACATAAAGCATCGCTATCCAAAAATTTTATAAATCAAAAATATTAGATTATTTTATCAAAAAAATTTTAGTAAGTCCAATTGCAAGCAATACTACATCGCATCTAACTGATGGCTGGAAAAAAACTGGGACTTTATAAGCATTCGACAAACATAGAGGATGTGGGCTAATATATTAAATTAATTTAAACAAAAGGCTCATTTCATCGCAAGTGGAGGACTAAAACTTCATCTATCTTAATTTGCTTAGATACTCTTAATCAAAAAACTCTCTCATGTTTAAAATGCTTAATAGAAATAATACTCAAAAATACTGAAAAAAGAGGGCGTGAATAAATATGGGTGTTAAGACGTTACTTGTATTTACGCAGAAGAACTGCCCCCACTGTCCAGCAATGAAAGAAATTGTTTTTGAGGTTGGCAGAAAACTAAGCATCCCAGTTAATTTGGTTGATATCTCTGACAATTTGCCAGAACAGCTGGAGTTTGATTTACTACAAAACCAAATTTGCATTTCATCCACCCCTTCTGTAATATTAGTAAATGAAGATGACTCAATGAGAGAATTAGTGTTGGGAGAAATTGTCTACAATGAAGAATTGGAGAGACTAATATTAAACAAAGAGTGATTCTTATGTCTAACTCTAGTCATTCATCAAGAAAGGAGGAAGAGCTTCCATTTGAATCCCAAAGTAATGGAGATTTTATCCACTCTTTAATACCACCTGTGAGAACTTCGAAAGGAATGATAGAAGACTTTGATGTATCAAAAATAATTCAAAGTCTCGTTAAAGAAACAGGAATCGAAAAAGAAAAGGCGGCTCAAGTAGCAAAAAGAGTTGTACAGCGTATTATATCTTCGAATATTCAGTGGCTGTCAAGTCCTATGATACGGGAGATGGCTTGCTCAGTATTAGCTGAAATGGGTATGATCGAAGAAAGAAAATTGTACACAAGAATCGGAGTGCCAATGTATGACCTGAATGAAATGATAGTTAATCCACTCAAACATACATGGAATGCAAATCTGCAAATTAATCCTGAAACAATTGCAAAGATAGTTTACGACCGAGTTATGACCGAGCATACCTACCTAACACTCCCTGGAGACCTAGAAGTTGAAGTTCCTTCCGGTAAAACTTTAAGATTCAAAACTAACCTAGCCGATGCTCATCTAATGGGAGACTACTATCATAAGGATAGAGAATATACAAGTATAAGAGACTACTGTGCATCTTGGGATCCAAGACTATTCATGGTTTTAGGATTAGAGCCAGACGGGTTACAAGGCGCTCACTCATCAAGCGCCAATCCCGCTAAACATCTAATAGTTTTTACAAATCATGCAGCGATATGGCTAGCTTCATGGCAAAGTAACATGGCCGGGGGTCAAGGATTCCACAATTGGATGGAATCAATTGCATGGTATCTGAGAGGATCAAAACAGGAAGAACTCACAAGGGCGGCTCAAAGCTTGGTATCTAGTATGAATCCTACTAACTTAAATATTAACGATGCGCTATACGCCAAATTCAGCCAAGTTCCAAAGCAGATAATAGACTCCATAGTTGCTCACACTATGAAAAGCTTCCATGAGAGAGAAGTTGAACAAGCTTCACAACACACGCCTTTCATTGCCACTCAACAATATGTTGCCCGCGGGGGCCAGGTACCTTTCACCTCTATTGATATTGGTCCCGGCATCAAAAAAGAATTCATGAACGAGCCGTTAATTATGCCTGGTGGAAAAATTAGTGAACGCTATGTTTATGGAGATTTCGTTGAAGAGATTAAAAAATACTTTATCACACTAATGAAAACAATGTACAACGGAGACAGGTACGGTAAACTCTTCAATTATCCTAAGATCAATATAGAACTTCGCGAGGAGTGGATGAAGCCTGAATTTGAGGAAGCCTACTTATGGGCTGCGAAGTTAACTGCAAAGTATGGTCTTCCCTATTTTGTCAACTACCTTAACTGGAGAAGAACAATCATTGGTGGGTGTGTATCCTGTTGCTCCCATACTTGGGCTGCGGACACGCCGGAACAAAAGGAAGAGTACATTACAGGAAATGCTGTTTATGGCGCTATTCAAATGGACACTCCAAATCCCGTTGCCAGCGCCGCCAGAACACATGGACAGGACGAAAGCAAATTTTTCGAAGATTTCACGCAAATAATCAATAATGTAATTATACCAAGCCTTCTAAACCGATATAAAATTATTAACAGAATTAAAAAACTAGGATTAGCTCCGCTATACAATGTTAAACGTCCAAATGGAAGGGATATGATTGTTCCCGAAGAGCGGAAGCTTCTCATAGGAACCATTGGTTTTGCTGAAATGACTGAGATGGTGGTTGGCTACCCGCTTTGGCATGAAGAGGGGCTGAAATTTGCTCTAAAAGTTATTAAACATATGCAGTCATTGGCTGATGAGTGGTCAGAAGAAACCGGGCTTTCAATACAAGTAACTAGAACACCTGCAGAGTCAGCCGCTGGCAGACTTGCCAAAATAATGTATGAGAGATATCCTGAAATCCGTCCGTTTCTTAGAGGTAGTTATCCAAATGTTTATCTAACAAACTCGGTTCACCAGCCAGTGGATGCTGATATACCCTTATCAGAAAGAATAAAGAAAGAGGCTATGTTTGCCCCGTCACTCGGAGGGGGCTTCCTTCAACACATCTTCCTAGACGATGCTTATCCTGATCCCGAAGCCCTTTGGAAATTCATTCAGAAAATAGCCAGAAACACCCTCACCGCTTATTTTGATTTCACAGTAGATATGTGGAACTGTAGCGACTGCCACAGTCAAGGAAGAATGGACTGGAAACAGAATCAATTCGATTCCGTAGAAGAACTTCTTAAATTTAAATGCCCAAAATGTGGAAGCCCTAACGCTGAGATTCTTTCAAGAATAACAGGATACCTGCAAGGGCTCAAAGGAACTTGGAATGATCCCAAGAAACAAGAGTTTCTAGAACGGAGGAGATATAACCTAAATATCTAATCTATTTTATTCCTTTTTTTACTTTTTGAAAACCATCCAAATAATTTAATAAAATCTCTTGGAATTTCTTTTCTGAACCGTTAATAAGAGGTTACTTTTTGGTTAAGAGTATTCTTAGCCGGCTCAGGTTTTGCCTCTATTCCCAACCTTGCCTTAATTTCCTCTGCCAGCCTTGGTGCACTACCAGGACGAGCGTTATCCGTTATCACCAATTTCGGCTTACTCTCTTTCACATATTTAATTAACTGGTTAAAATCTGAATGCCCACTAAATGAAACAACATATTCCTTAGGTCCTACTTTTTTATAAGGTATATTAAATTGCCACCCTGTTAGATGTATGGATGTAGAATTTTCATATATTCTTGGTCTAAATGAAGGATGATAAAAACCGATGTATTGTTGGGATTTTAGTATCTTTCTTCCTATTTTACTCAGTGAGGAGTAAAACTCGCCCAGAGGAACGTTATATTTTTCGTGAATTTTTGAAACCGAGTAGACTTTTGGTGGATTAATGAATGGTACTTCTATTCTCGCTTCGTGAAGTAAACTCATTACTTCTTGGAGCTTTCCGTAGAAGCCGAAGATGATAATTGAGTTTTCGTTTTCTAACTCCGATTGGACTAGATTAATTAGTTCATCTTTAACCCTACTAAATGATGGTCTAATGCATGAGGGATGGCCATAAGTTGCATCCAAAACTAGAATATCACACTCTATTGCTTGTATTTTTTCATACATAAAATCGCCGCTATAAAAATACTTATCCCCCTTCCGTGTTTCCACCAAAACTTGAGCCGCCCCAAGGATATGTTCGGAAGGGAAGAGTGTGATAGTATCTTCTTCGTAGCTAAAAGATGCTTTGTAGTTGGGTGTAATTATCTGAGGTGGATACGATCCTCTCATAACTTCTAGTAAATCCTTAGTTGCGGGGGTTGCACAAAGTAGGTCGGAATCTCTTATACTCTTTTCTATTCCCCAAAGGTGATCAGAATGAATATGTGTTATAACCCTTATTTTATGACCGGGAAAATATCCATCGCAAACAACTTTATCTAGGACTATAGCACCCGAATTCGTTATAGTTACACTCATGAAGTCAACCTCAGATTTAGGGCTCAGGGTCAATTACCCACGTACGCTCTAGAATTTAAAAACTTGTTATTATTAATAAATGGTAGGGTAGAAAATTCATCCCAAGTCAAAACTGGCTGTACCTCTAATTATGATTGTGAAAGAATCGGAATCAGTTTTGGTGTTTAAAATGTCAAACAAGTTATTCGATGAGGCTATTTCTAGGGGAGATTTTATCGAGGCGTATAGAATAGCAAAGTTTGTTTTACGAGATGAAAAGCGAGCTTGGAGTCTTTATATTAATGCTTTGGATTCTATTGGAGGTTTAATATACACTGCGGTGGATTTAAAAAGAGGAGGTGATTGTGAAGAAGCTGCTAGACTTTTTTTACGTTGCGCTGAATTTTTTGAAGGAGAAAGGGATTATGGTCGAGCCAGCGGATTTTTCCTAGAAGTTGGAGACTGCTTCTCTGAAACAAATAATCTAAAAAAGGCGCGGGATAGTTTTATGCGGGGGTATGAGCTTGCTGTCCTAGACTGGAGAATTTTTGATCCCACCAAAAAAATAGCATCTATTAGCGTGTTGCTCTCTATTCTAATTACTTTGTTAAGTGGAGAATTAAAGGAAGCAAAGAACATCTTTAAACTAGTTAGATCCTCCCTAGAAGAGAAAGAATGTCGAAAGTTGCGTAGACAGGACTATTATAAAATAGCTAAATATGTTTATAATTCTCTTCTTAAAGAGGGCACTCTAAACCTAAAGGAACTTAAAAACATGCCAGCAAAGCAGGAAAAAACAGATTATCTAACTTTTCTGCAAGATCTATCTAAGGCATACATTACTGTTAAGAGATTTTTGGAAAAGTTTCTAAAATGACACAATACTATTCTTATGAAGAAAAATAATTCAAATATGCTTAAAGCCTCTCAATTTTACAAAATTTATGTTTTTATAGAACTGGTTATTAGGTGGAAATGTTTGAAAAATGATAAAAAAGGAATATTCGAAGTCGTTAAGCATGACGGCCCGGGAAGAATGGGAAAAATCGATTTAATCGATAAAAAAATTCTAACCCCTTCACTTATTCACGCTCATTTTCATCATATAAATTACAATTCTGAAAAAATTGTGATTTTGAATGTTCTGCCTGATTCTCTGGAAGAAAAATTTTATACCAATGTTTTTATAACTAACACCGCTAATCCTTTTATCTATCCTAATTTAAATCAAAATTTAGAAGATCAACTAACGTTACAGCCGAATTTTTTAACCGTTCCATGCGGGTCTTTTGTAGAATTGGAATGGAAAACTACGCAGAGTTTTTTTGATATTTTACTCAAAAATGCTAGTTTCTTTAAGGAAATGGTTGGGAAAAACCATCTTGCTGTTCCAGTTTTCTATTCAAAGTATTCTGACTTGTGCGAAAAACAGATCGATACTCTTTCCCAAATCGGTTTTGATATGTACATACTGAAGAATCTAGGGGAGATTATGGGAAATCCTCGTCAACTGGTAGAATTTATTGTAAAGGTGAGGGAAAGAATTCAACCTGACTCCTTAGTATATGCCCCTGGTTTAATTCATCCTGCCTATTATTCTCATTTGATTTATTCTGGTGTTGATATTTTCGATACGACTCTTATGATACAAGAGGCAAGGAGGGACAGTTTATTATTGGAAGGTGGATCCAAAAAAATTGGGGAACTGGTTGAGCTTCCTTGCAACTGTCAGATTTGTGAAGCTTACAGTATATCTGGAATGGTGAAGATGCCCTCGAAGCAACGTTTTTATAAACTGCTGCAACATAACATTCTCTTTGCAACCTCTGTTTTAAAAAGAATAAGGTTAGACATAAGGGAGGGGTTTTTGCGGGAGAGAGTAGAGTTATCATCACATTACTCGCCGACACTAGCGGCGTATCTTCGAATTTTGGATAAGAATCATTTTAATTTTCTCGAGGAGTACACTCAAATTGCCAAAAAAGGCATCGTGTACTGTATAGGACCAGAATCCTATCATCGGCCAGAAATAGAACGATTTAGGAAAAGAATTTCAGAACGCTATACTCCTATAAGCGGCATTCGAACTGTGGTTATTTTACCTTGTTCCGCGAAAAAGCCTTATTCCCTCTCACAATCCCATAAAAGGTTTAGAGAGGTTATAAGACATTTTGGTAAAGGGTTGATCCAAGAAGTTATAATCTCGTCTCCTTTAGGACTAATTCCAAGAGAACTTGAACAAGTATATCCCGCAGCCCATTATGATATTCCGGTAACCGGTGATTGGGATCAGGAAGAAATAGAAATAGCTTCAGCTTCTATTTCTAAATATTTTGAAAAATTAGATAAAGAGACTGTATTAATAGCACATTTAGATGGGGGATACAGAGAGGCTTGTTTAAAGGCTTCTAACCTGTCTGGAAAAGAGGTAATATTCACCGAGATAAGCGGTAACGTAGCAGGAGAAAAAAGCTTATCCAACTTAAAAAGAGCCTTAGAGGAGTATGCTGACCTGTCGGGAGCTAGAGAGGTATCGAAAATCGACTCGTTAAGAAAAGTTGTTGATTACCAATTCGGAATAGGCGCTGGAGAAAAACTGATACCTAACAACGCAGATATAAAAAGAGACCGAATGGGAAATGTAAAAATTCTGCTGGACAGAAAATTAGTCGCCTTATTTAACCAAACGTATGGTTTATTCAAGTTAACTTTAAGAGGCGCTGAGAGCTTGGCCAATTTTGGTTATTGGATAGAATTTGATGGAGCCACCATAAGTGGTACAAATCTTTTTGCTCCGGGTGTTAAAGACGCAGATCCACAGATTCGACCTGAAGACTTTGTGATGATTTATAATTGTTCAAAAGAACTAATCGCAATGGGAATATCTAATATGAGTGGTTTAGAAATGAAACGCTCAAAAAAGGGCATTGCTGTTAAGCTTACTGAGAAAAAGATGGATTAAAAATGATTGAAGTCAATGATTCTGAATTAGCTGATAAGATAATTGAAATTCGTCGAAAAAATTTAAACAAATTTAGAAAGGACTTCAAAGAGAAGCCTGTAAAATACTGGTTGGAAAAGGACAGATTCTTGAACAAGATTGGGACTTCTTTAGTCGTTATTCTTGCTACGAGAGGTTGTAACTGGGCATTATCTAGCGGAGGGGGCTGTTCTATGTGTGGGTACATTTATGATAGTCCCGTAACTATTCCTGATTCTGAATCTTTAATCAATCAATTTGATTTAGCGTATAAAGCTAGCATTCCGGTTAGAGTTCCTTTAGCAATTAAGATTTTTACTTCGGGGAGCTTTTTTGATGAGCGGGAAGTACCTAAACTTGCACGAGAAGCGATTCTTAAAAGAATCGTTATGGATAAACGGGTTGAAGAATTAATTGTTGAAACAAGACCTGAGTATATTACTCACGAAATTTTGAGGGAGTGCCGTGAGATTTTGGGAGAAATCCATTTTGAGATAGCAATTGGGCTTGAAACAAGCAATGATAATATTAGACATAATTATATAAACAAAGGCTTTGAACTAAAAGACTTTGAGAGAGCTGTTTCTATAGCTAAGAACACCGGAGTAAGTGTCAAATCTTACCTCCTCATAAAACCACCATTTCTACGGGAGAGAGAAGCCATAATAGATTCTACAATTTCAGCTATTGACTCTTTTAAAATGGGTGTTAATTCGGTGTCCTTTAATCCCTGCACAGTACACAAAGGCACTCTGGTGGAGCATCTTTGGAAACTAGGTAATTATAGACCTCCGTGGCTTTGGAGTATAATTGAAATCCTAAAAAATACCTCAGAGAAGTTAAATAACAAAATAAGAATCATCTGTAGTTTGGTCGGAACAGGAAGCAAAAAAGGGCCTCATAACTGTGGAAAATGTGATGCAAGAATCCGAGAACAACTGAATGAATTTACACTAACTCAAAACCCAGAAGTACTATCAAATGTTGAATGTGAATGTAAACAAGAATGGCTTGATTATTGCGAAGCAGAGTTTATCTGGAACCAAATTACTAATGAATAAAAATAATAGTAAGGAACCTTTTAATTTTAAAAAACTATATATACATAAGTAGAATTAATTTTTTAAAACATGCTACTAATACCATGAATATCCACAAAGTGGAGGATTAAGAAGATGAGTCCGATAGTTGTGTTTCAGGAAAAAAAGCCAAAAATTCATAAAGACGCATACGTTAGCCCCCAGGCAACGTTAGTAGGAGATGTCGAAGTTGGAGAATACTCAAATATTTGGCCGGGAAGCGTAATTAGGGGTGATTTTGCAAAGGTACAAATCGGTGCTTACTCCAATATACAAGATGGATGTGTTATTCAAGCTCATTCAGAGGATGCTCCAGTTATTGTTGGAAACTTTGTCAGTGTTGGAAGCAATGTGGTGATGCATGGCTGTTACTGTGGAGACGCAGTGATTATAGGAGACGGTGTAATAGTATACGAAGGCGTGACCATCGGAGAAGGGGCATTAGTTTCCCCAGGATCGATTTTGGTGCAAAACATGGTTATCCCACCCCGATTAACTGTTTCAGGCGCGCCAGCAAAACAAGTCAGGGAACTATCAAGGGAAGACATAACAAGACAAAAGGAAAGGGCTGAGATTATCGCAAGGGTATTCCACAAACTCCGAAAGTGGTTACCTTCTGAGTCGACCCTCTAGGAAGTTCCTTCGATATAAAACAAGATTTTATTTAGATAGATACCGTGGCTCCTGCAAAAACAATATCCAAGTACTATGGAAATACACGGGCATTTCAAATTTAACATTTGATTGCTTAAAACATATTCAAAGATTCTATTACTCCTTTTTTTGGGTTATAATTGAGTCTAATTAACTTTTAATTTCACCTAATAACCTCTCAAAAATATTTAACTTCATATTTGCCTGTTTTATAACAAGACCTTAATTTTGTACTCTAATTGGGTTAAAGATTTATTTCATATCACCTAATTATTGGCAATTGACTTATTTCAATGGAGGTCGTTTATGTCTAAATGGCCTTTTATTGCTGGCGACTACTTTGTTGTAAACGAAAAATCTGCTATTGCCGTAGTTACATGTGGATCTTACGAGTTGCCTAAAGAGTTAGCTAAGCTGAGTAATAAAATTGCAATTGTTGGCTTCTGTGAAACTGAGAATGATGGAATAGCTAAGATTCTACAAAATTTGGCTTCGAACCCCCACATCAGAATACTTATTATCTGTGGTGAAAGAGTGGTTGGTCACGAACCCGGACAAACAATCATATCCCTCTATAATAATGGAATTGATAAAAACTACAGAATTATCGGAAGTGAAGGAACTATACCTATTCTACATCCAAATTATTTCCACGGAGACGATCCGAGTAAATTTGTTAAAAGGTTTCAAAGACAAATCAAAGTCATAGACGCTCGGGGAGAAACCAACGTCGAAAAAATAATCTCCTTTATCAATGAGCTTAATGAACAAAATCTATTTCCTTTTCCTGAAGATCCTATCCTTCCTTTAAGACCTAAAGTCGAATACGATTGGGATACAGGGATAAAGCGATTTCTAGATGAAAATAGACTTTATTTTAATAAAGGTATACGCCTGTTAAATCCTTTAATATTTACGGGGAGATTGAAAGTTTACGATATGGCAGGAATTAAGATAGGCAGGCAGAGAGGTGAGTATCCCATAATTTTGGCTGGTACTATATTTTACAGAGGAGACAAATTAGTAAGTAATCACCGTGAAGGTTTTTTTGATAAAACTAAGGCCGAAGAGCAAATTCGAAAGCAAGATGAGAACTCATTAAAATATCAACTTCCTGCGATGGTGCACATTGTGGGAGAAACCCCAGAGGCTTTAACAAAGTATCTTCTATTTGTTGCAGATTCTACAGATTCACCAATAATTATCGATTCACCCATTTTAGAATCAAGAATAGAAGCAATGAGTGTAGCCAAAGATATAGGGCTGGATAAAAGAGTAATATACAACTCAGTGATTAGCGTAGACAGAAGAGAGAAAACCCTAATAAACGAAATTGGAACAATAGAATACTCCATAGTTTTACCTTTTGATGTAAAACTAACCTCAAGGATCAACAGATTAGAGGAAATAATGGAATTTATCAGGGATATAATCAAATATCCGATCATCGATCCCGGTGTTTCCATTCTGGGAGAAGGCTCACTAAGCGCTTTGCATGCGGCTTGGTTACTCAAAAATTATTATGGTTACCCTGTGTGTATTGGGATACACAACTTACAGTCAAGAATCACTGAAAGTAGGAAGGAATTAAAAGAACTCGATTTCTCCTTTGATTATACTTTCCCTTCCATTTATGGGATCGATATCAATCTCTACGGTCCAATAAAAAACACAGACAGCATATTCCAAGAGGTAGCAGCTGTCGAAGCTGCAATTGCAGACGAGAATGTAAACACCATTGGAGTTTTCCCAAAACCCCCTCATCCCTACTATGCTGTAAACCTTGGTCGTGAATAAAAATGAGTTTTTACGGTCCGTATTTGATTCGAACTCGAAACCTAGATGTTGCATGGAGAAGCTGCATCAACACAATTATTGAGAAAGGGATAAAACAAATAACTGAGGATAAAAGGCAAGATACCATAGAAACATTTTGTGCTACAATCAATATAAGCGACTGGCAAAGCGGGAAACTAGTTCCAGTCAATTATGTTGGACTAAGTGAGGATACGATTCTTGAAAATTATATTCCTCAATACCTCAGTTCCGAAAAAGGAGAACACATATATACCTATGGATGGGCCATGCGAAAAAGGTTCATGTTTAATCAACTAGACTTTATCAAAGATCAGTTGAGCAGTGGAAAGAGTGTAGCCTTCGCCCAACTCTGGAACCCCGCAACAGATATTACAAGCACAAATCCACCCTGTATTAACATAGTGCTTTTTCATAAGGTAAATTCTAAAATTCACGTAACCGCGTACCTTAGAAGCAATGATATGGCTAGAGCCTATCCAGACGATGTTGCGGGTATTCACACGGTCTTCTTAACGGAGGTTTCGAGTAGATTCGGGGGGAAAAAGGCTATGGGCGCCGTCACTACAATTTCTGGATCTGCGCATATATATGAAACTTCTATTAATGAAGTAAAACAGAGCTTTTTCGGTTCACTATCTGCTTCTAATTCTAATCCAAAAATTAATGAAGAAAGTTTAGCTGGGCCGATACTATTAAGGTCGCACAATTTAAGAGGGGTTTTACCCGAATTAAAGATTAAGTTTCCAAAATATTCCAAGCCTCAGGGAAAACAAAATTTCTATCTATATTTTGGTTTTAAGCTAGAAGAAATAGATTTAGAGTTAAAAGAATTTGAGAATCAAGCGGAAAGAATAGTAAATGGGGAAGGAGATCTCGGAAAAGGGCTAAGGCTCTATAAATCTAAAACGGATGAGGGAGAAGCAGTAACAATTGATCAAATAAAATCGGCTAAAAGAAAATTAGAGGAATCAAATCAGAGCAGAAGAATAATTATTACTCCTAACAATCCTTGGGAAAAAAGGTACGACCTAAACCCTTTGATTATACAATTTTTGCTAAGGCAAGGTTGTCTTTTCACCTCTGTGCTTTTTGCAGATTACTCAATAAAACGTATCTTGCTGGGAATTTATCTGATTAGGGCTATTCAAAATGAAATACTGAATAGAAATAAATACCGTTTAGGACCAACGGCGTTTTTCTTCATGCCAGCTAATAATGATTCTAGGACTGTGGACTTCTCAGATATACTTGGTTAATACGAGATATACATAGAACGCCCATTAATAGCACAGTCATCCACATAATTGCAAACATATCTCACTAAAAACTAAATTTTTTGGCACTGCCCAATGATATATAACTGTGGAAAGTATTGTTGCTTAAGATATATTTAAAAAATGTTAATGTGTGGTGGATACACATATAAGATATGTTTAATAAAAGATATAAATTGTATAATAGATACATTATTATCGTAGTGTGTGAAATTGGTGTTAAGTGTTAACAGAAATTTGTTGGTGTATTAAGAATAGTTACTAGGAGGTATAAGTGTAATGTTTGCGGCTCCTGGATTAGGCTACGACCGTGCCATCACAATTTTTTCCCCCGACGGGCGGCTTTTCCAAGTGGAGTATGCAATCGAGGCTGTACGTCGAGGCACCACCGCTATTGGTGTGAGGTGTAAGGACGGCGTAGTACTTGCAGTAGAAAAACGTGTGTTAGCTCTTCAGGATCCCGAGAGCGTAGAGAAAATATTTGTAATTGATGAGCACATTGGAACCGCAATCGCCGGACTGACGGCTGATGCGCGTGTTCTGGTAAATCAAGCTAGAATTCAGGCTCAGGTTAATCGTCTTACATATGATGAGCCTATTAATGTTGAAAGTTTAACTAGATATATTGGTGACACTAAACAGATGTATACTCAACATGCAGGTGTTCGGCCTTTCGGAGTTTCTTTCCTGATAGCTGGGGTAGACGAGCTAGGCCCTAAACTATTTATGACCGATCCTTCTGGAACGTACTGGTCTTATTGGGCGGCTGCCATAGGTAGTGGGTCTCAGGCTGCTAAGGAAGTTTTGGAGAAGGAGTATAAGCAGGCTATGGGGCTTGAGGAGTCTATTAAACTTTCTCTTAAGGCTTTGAATCAGGTGTTAGAATCAGAACTTGATCCTACAAAAGTGGAAATTGCAGTGGTAGACATTACATCAAAGATTTTTAAGAGACTGTCTTCTAGCGAGGTTCAAGGTTACATCGATGAGATTAGAAAGTCTCGTAGCACTTAGGAATGATATTTATGTCTCTTCGAGGCGATAAGTGGGTTGATTTAGGTGACACTGTAATAGCTCGTTTAGAGACCCGTGGGGAACGATTTGAGATTCTTGTTAATCCCAATAGGGCTTGGGATTATCGCCGCGGCCAGAATGTTGAACTATCGGAGGTACTAAAAAGTTTCGACATCTTTGAAGATGCGCATAAAGGTCTTAAAGCAACTGAGGGTAAACTACTGGAAATTTTTGAAACAACTGATATAAATAAAATCGCTCCGATTATACTGAAAAAGGGATTTATACAACTCACTACGGAACAGCGTAGGGAGATACTTATTAACAAAAAAATGCAAATAATTAACATTCTTGCTCGGAATTGTATTAATCCCCAGACCGGTCTTCCTCATCCTCCAGCAAGAATCGAACGAGCTATGGAAGAGGCAAAGGTTTCAATCGACTTATGGAGAAGTCCCGAGGAGCAGGCGAAAGACGTACTAAAAATGATTCAGCCAATAATACCGATAAGAATGGAGCTCTTAAGACTGGCTGTTAAGTTTCCACCCGAATTTTCAGGTAAGGGATATAGCATCGTAGAACGTTTTGGAACCGTAACAAAGGACGAATGGCAGAGTGATGGTTCCTGGATTGCTATGATGGAAATTCCTGCGGGTCTTAGGGGTAAATTTATAGAAGCGTTAAATAACCAAACTAGGGGAAAAGCAGAAGTAAAATTCATTAAAGAATGAAAGGTGGTTTCTCTTTGTCATTACATTTTAAAAATAGGAAAATAGTAGTGCCTGGGGAGTTACTTGCCGAGGGTGGATATAAATCCGGTGAAGGTACCTTCAGAGAAGGTAACTATATTTACTCCTCTGTAGTGGGTTTAGCAGAGGCGAAAGGTAAAATTGTACAAGTTGTTGCTTTTGAGGGAGCATATATTCCAAAAGCCGGTGATGTGGTTATAGGTAAGGTTATAGACGTAAAGATGACTTCATGGAGAATTGATATACATTCACCATACCAAGCTACAATGCATCCTGTAAACGTTTTTGAACGACGTATGGACCCTTTGAAAGACGACCTTCGCCGATATTTCGACGTAGGAGACACGCTAGTTGCTAAAATAATGTCCTTTGACCGAACACGGACTCCTTTGCTGACCACAAAAGAGCATGGCCTCGGTAAACTTCAAGGCGGATATCTGGTAGAGATGTTACCCACTAAAATTCCGCGTTTGATTGGACGTAAGGGTTCAATGATAAATATGATCAAAAAAGAAACTAGATGTCAGATTACTATTGGCCAGAACGGGATAATTTGGGTCTCTGGCAAGAGTTTCGAAGAAGAAGAGAGAGTTATTAAGGCTATAAGACAGATTGAACGAGAGGCCCATACCCCCGGTTTAACTGATAGGATTAGAGATTTAATTCATAAGTAAATTTTGTTAGGTGATTAAAGTGGAAGAACCTCATATTATCTCCCCGATTAAGCTATTAAATGAGGATAATTTGAGACTTGATAAAAGAAGATTAGATGAAATTCGACCAATTAAATTGGAAGTGGGAGTTCTCTCAAGAGCTGATGGCTCTGCATACATAGAACAGGGAAAAAGTAAGATTCTTGCAGCGGTTTATGGTCCACGTGAGCTACACCCTCGCCATCTTGCACAACCTGACGAGGCTTTACTTCAATGTATTTATAGAATGGCTACCTTTTCCGTGGAAGAGAGGAAAAGCCCAGCGCCATCACGTAGAGAAACAGAACTTTCAAAAGTCATAACCGAATCTCTTGCCCCCGCGGTTTTTCTGAAATACTATCCGAGAGCTTCCATAGATGTTTATATACAAGTAATCCAAGCCGACGGTGGTACCAGATGTTCGAGTATAACTGCTGCTTCCTTAGCCTTAGCCGATGCCGGGATTCCCTTGCGTGATTTGGTAGCGGCTTGTGCTGCCGGAAAGATAGATGGAAAAATAGCTCTTGATTTGAATGACATGGAGGATAAAAGTGGGCAGGCAGACTTACCTGTTGCCATGATGCCTAGAAAAAATTTAATTACACTAATACAGATGGACGGTTTCATGAATAAACAGGAATTTGTCGAAGCCTATGAACTAGCTTTAAAGGGTTGTCGTAAAATTTACGAAATGCAAAGGGAAGTTCTGATACAAAAGTATATTAGCATTCAAGAGGAATTCTCAGAAGAGGAGAACGAACAAGATAATGGAGGTTAAAAAATGCCTCACAGTCTTATCTCGGAAATTGAATCAAAATACATTAGATCACTTGTAGGTAGAGAAAGTAGAGTAGACGGTCGTGGATTGAAGGAGATACGTCCAATTACTATTGAATGCGGAATAGTGGAGAAAGCTAGTGGCTCAGCTAGAGTAACTATAGGTAACACAAAGGTTATCGTAGGAGTGAGTGCAGAGATTGGAGCACCCTACCCTGACACTCCTAACTCGGGAGTCGTAACATGCGCTTCAGAATTCGTACCAATGGCCTCTCCCTACTTTGAACCAGGCCCACCCAATGAAGAATCTATCGAATTAGCAAGAGTTGTTGATAGAGGTGTTCGGGAATCTAAAATGGTAGATGTAGATAAACTCTGTATAATTCCTAACGAAAAAGTGTGGATTATCTTTGTAGACATTTATATTATTGATCATGGCGGAAATCTATTTGACGCCGCCTCTCTAGCAGCTGTTAGCGCTTTACTTACGACTAGGATTCCAAAAACTGAAGTAGAGGATGGAAAGGTAAAAAAACTTGATGAGAAAATACCTCTACCAGTGAATAACATACCCGTTTCCTTAACTTTCGCAAAGATAGACGACCAACTGTGTATAGACCCTATATTAGAAGAAGAAAACGTTATGGACGCTCGAATTACTTTAGTTTACGATGTGGGTGGCAACCTTGTAGCCATGCAAAAAGGAGAACGTGGAGCATTAACTACCCCTGATATTTACAAAGCTGTAGATTTAGCGGAAAATATGTCAAAAGAAATTAGGGAAAAATATATTTCCCCTATTTTGAAAAGGGAGGCCTAATAATGCCAAGAACCAAAAAGGTTGGAATTGCTGGTAGATTCGGAACAAGATACGGAACAAAAGTGAGAAAGAGAGTAAAAACAATTTTAGAAGACATAAATAAGCCTCATAAGTGCCCACGATGCGATACCAAAGCTGTTAAGCGAATATCTGGTGGTATTTGGTCTTGCAGAAAATGTGGATATACCTTTACAGGAGGGGCTTATCTCCCTGTTACTCCCTTAGGTAAAGAAAAAGGAAGAGCTATAGAGACAATTACTTATAGCTCGGAGAAAGAACCGAAACAGTAGTCTAAATATATACAATCTCTATGCCGAGATTAAGACGCTTTTTAATTCTCAATTGGGGAGCATAAAAATACATCATAAATCACATAACGCTCTCTTAGCACCAAACACGATATTCCTTTTGAAACTCTCATAAAAGTTGCCTCGGCATGTATAGTGAAATTTTGGTATTTAAATTCTGGCTGAAAATATTTGGAGACGAATTTTAATGAAAACTAAGGCAAAAGCGGTTATAGAAACTATTTTTCCCTCAAACCTATCAGAGGTTGCTTCTAAATCTCTTTTGCCTGAAATTATTTCTGGCCCTAATGAACGCTATAGAGGTAAATTAAAAAGAGATGGAGACATTATAAGCTTAGAAATTGAGGCTGAAGATACGGTTGCGCTCAGAGCAGCATTAAACTCGTATCTCAGATGGTTAAAAGTGATTTATGACATTAATGAACTTATTTAGGAGGAGTGTCATTGTCAGGAAGCGAACTACCCCCACAGGTGCAGCATCAAATCTCGATGCTGCAACAACTGCAACAAAAATTGGAAATAATTATCGCTCAAAGAAATCAATCTGAAATACAGCTAAAAGAAACAGAACAAGCTTTAAGTGAACTTGAAAAAATAGAACAAGGAAACGATGTGTACAAAATGGTTGGAACATTGCTAATAAAGGCCAAACCAGAAAAAATTAAGGAAGAACTTAAAGACAGAAAGGAAACACTTGAGTTAAGAGTAAAAACTCTACAGAGACAGGAAGAGCGTTCAAAAAAACAACTAGAAGAAATGCGAGCAAAAGTGCAAGAAACACTCCAGCAAAGAGATTTAAGCCCGGCGGGCTAAAATGAGTGACGAAAAGAAAGCGGATCTAAAAAATTTATCAATCGAAGATCTTGAAGAATTATGCGTTTTTGCTGAGAGTGAGATACGAAAATATATTTATTCAAAATGTCCTAAGAAGGAAATTACTCAACTGGAAATCATAGTGAAGATTGGAATAGAAAAAGCAACGAATCTAACCATCGAAGTAAACCTAGAAACTGCTTCTTTATCTGAAGAAGATAATAAAAATTTAGCAGAAGAAGCTTTAAGATTCGCTATTAATTCTATTGACAAAAAGTTATTAGGGTTATCACGTTGGCCCTGAATATATTTGAGACCTTCTTTAAGAGTCATCACAAAAAAATTTTGATTCTTTGTCATCAAAATGCGGATCCTGACGCGTTATGCAGTGCTTATGCCATCAAAAATCTGGTTGCACACCTTTTTCCCGGAATTGAGTTGCTAATAGGTTCGGATGATTTAAACAAAATTTCTAACGGTATCTTGGAAGACCTTCAGATACCTCTAGCCAAAAATTTCAACATAGAACTATTTGATGCCTTCATAATCGTTGATACCAATAATGTTGAGCAATTGGGTTGCTACCGCTCAGTGTCTACTCTTTCGAAACCGATAATGTTTATTGATCACCACACGCCTCACCTCTCCACCACCCAAATCACCAAATATGTGGTAATCGATGAAACTTCTTCTTCAACCGCAGAAATCGTATACAATCTTTTTAAGGAGGCAGGTATTAAACCGAGCCCCGATACTGCAATGGCTTTACTCATTGGAATAACCTATGACAGTAAACATTTCCTTCTGGCTAATGCTTCCACTTTCAAAGCTGCTACGGATCTTATTGACGCGGGGGCTGATTATACCTCTGTAGTTGAAAGGCTTCGCATTCTGATGCCTAGATCAGAAAGGATAGCACGGCTAAAAGCTATTAACAGAGCACAAATAAGCGATGTTAGAAATTGGTTAATTGCCGTTTCGAATGTAAGTGCCTACGAAGCTAGCGCCTGCAGAGCGCTTATCGAAACTGGCGCAGACATAGCAATTGTTGGCGCTGAAAGAAAGAACGAAATTAGAATAAGTGCTAGAGCCACACAAAACATCCACAAAAAAACAGGTATTCATTTAGGAAAACTAATGGAAGAGTTAGGCACAATAGTAGAAGGAATGGGAGGAGGACACTCAACTGCCGCAGGGTTTAATGGAAAGGATAATTACACTAAGGCTATTAACCATTTATTGAAACTAATCAAAAAACAACTAGAAAACGCGCCACCTGCCCCGATAGATTAAAGGGCTCGGAGTAACTTTTCAAATAAAGTTTCCCAGTGTGCTTCCAATTAACAGTAGTATTCCCTGCATAATGCATATAATTCCTAGTGGGACTGCAATTACTGGAAACGTTAGAATCGTTGCTATTGCTTTAAACAGAACCTCAATGAACACAAGTAACATATTTTATATATGATATATACTATATTATATTATAAACCAAATTATAATAATATAAAATTAGTTTATTTTTTCAAAATATTGAAGTGTATGAACATTTAAAAAATGAATTGTAACTTGGTTTTAGGGTGTTTTTATTGGATAAGGTGGAATACATTGCTCCTAGTTGGGATGAGGTCTACGACTTGCAGTTAAAATTAGCGAAAAAAATTATTGATGAAAATTATAGACCTGATTCAATAGTTGGTATTGCTCGTGGTGGATTGATTGTCGCGCGTATACTATCCGATCTTCTAGACATAAGGGAGCTAGGAAATATTCGAGTGGAATTTTATGAGGATGTACTTTTAACGCGGGGTCGTCCTTGTATAACTCAAGAAATTTCGATGGAAGTTAGGGGAAAGAAGGTATTACTTTGCGATGATGTAGCGGATACTGGTAAAAGTCTTAAAGTTGCTGCAGATTACCTAAGGAGCAAGGGTGTATCTGAGTTAAAGATTTCAACTCTGCATCTGAAACCAAAATCCATAGTCCGCCCAAACTATTATGTTTCTGAGACCGACGCATGGATTATTTATCCCTGGGAGATTTTTGAAACAATAAAAAGCATCGCCAGAAAATTGGAAAAAGAAGGTAAAAGTTCAGAGGAAATTAAAAAGGAGCTTGTACGGACTAAAGTCCAACCCAAGTATATTAAGTACTTTATGGATTGGATGAAGGTAATCGAAAAATATTCCGTATACAAAAAATGATTAAATTGCGTTTTATTTTTGGTTTTATACGCTTTTCAATGAGTAGAAGGAGTAAGCCTGAATGATAATCAAAAGTGTCGAGGAGTGTCGTCGTTTTATAGTGGTTTTCGGCTTGGAAACACAAGGATTTGATGTATCTCTCCTCCTTAATAATATTAATGAGTTAAGCGGAGAAACAGGTGTGGCTATACAATTTTTCGATTCTTCCCTAATCGCTTCTTGGGAGCATCTTTTTTTTAGTGCTTTGAATGCTCTGAGAGCCTTTAGTTATGGTAAAAATATTTCAAACAGCTTGTCTGTTGAATGCTTACTCTACACTTCTGGTCAAAGACAGATTAATGTAGCAGTAAAGAACTTTGGAGTAAAGCCTGAAACTAGAAACATTGGAGTTATCTTGATAGGTAATTCTCGGGATCTTCTTAATGAGGTTCATAAAAAAGTTTTGTTATTAACCAAAGGTTTGGAGAATGAGGATGTTTTATCGATTAATAACAAAGAAAAATTTGATAAAATTCGTAGTTTTTTCCAAATCACAGAAACCGAGTTAAACACAATTTGTGATTCGGATGAATGGAGTTCTCGTGTCGGCGCTCTAATGAGATACTGTATTGAGAGATCCTCATTACTAATTTTGCAGAAATAATCATTCAAGATGGTTTCCTATTGAAGCAAATTATTCTCTATTTTTTAATTGCTATTAATTTTTCTAGTGATTGATGGCTGATTTTGCCTTCGCGGAGAATAACTGGTGGTTTTTGAGTTAGATCTATAATCGTTGAAGGTTGATCACTCAAACTCCCCCCACCGTCTATTATCATATCTATACTACTTCCGATTTGTTCTTGAACTTGTTGTGCGTTCAATGCTGGAGGTTCGCCAGAAATGTTAGCGCTTGTTCCTATTAAAACTCCATCGAGACACATAGCTAATAACTGTGGAACTTTGTGAGATGGCATTCTAACAGCTATATTATCTTTGTCTCCTGTGACAATTCTGGGTATCTTAATGCGGGTTTTTAGAACCAAAGTTAAAGCACCTGGCCAAAACTTCTTTGAGAGTAGATCTGCTTCCGGTGTAAATTCGGCTATTCTCCTCGCCACGCTTTCATCTGACACAAGTATTGGCAGCCCCAATTCCCTTTTTCTTTTTTTAACTTTTAGTAAATTTTCAACCGCCTTGACGTTAAATGGATCGGCTCCTAAACCATAAACCGTGTCCGTAGGGTATGCTACTAATTTTCCTTTTCTGAGCAACTTTCCTGCTTCTTTAATAATTTCTATATCTGGGTTTTCAGGTTCTATCTTCACTTTTCTCAATCTCTTTACCAGCTCCCACATTTCAATTAAAAGGAAACTGTAATAAGTCACTTTTTACTAACAAAAATTGACTTCTTTATGACCTTTTTGAGGTTTGTAGAGTTGGAGGCTGTAATACTCGCTGCGGGCAAAGGTGAACGGATGGGCGTTCTTTCCAAATTTATTCCCAAGCCACTTATTCCCATAGCTAACCGTCCTATGCTTGAACACCTAATTCTGGCGTATAAAAAAGCTGGTATTTCAGACTTTATAATTGTGACGGGACACCTCGGAAATCAGATAAGAAATCAATTGAGAGATGGATCTCGATTGGGAGTATCAATAAGGTACAAGCGTTCCCAAAACTATGAACTAGGACCCATACGTTCTCTACTTGCGGCTGAGAGTGAAATTTCTACAGATGATTTTTTTGTAAGCCCCGCAGATTTCATAATAGACCCAAGGGCGATTCAAACCATAAAGAAAAGGCACATAAGAAGGGGGGTAACAGTTGCTGCGGATATTGGCTCCAGCTCTAGAGCTGGAACCACTGTATACACCTGTCCCACAGATCAAAAATATGGTCGAGTCTCTGGTTTTTGTGAACCAGTTTTAAAGGGGGGAGAGCCGCATCTCTGTGTAAGTCTTCTTATATGTAATACTTCGATTTTTCAATACATTTATAAGGCTCTCGAAAATGGGTCAAACATACTTCTGGACGCATTAAATCTTCTTATTCGACACGGCCAGCTGGTATGTTTTATCGACATTTCTAAAAATTTTTGGTTTGATGTGGATACGATTTCGGATATACTACACGCAAACGAATTTACGCTTAAAAAAGGACTCACACCTCAAAACAATTTCTATGTTAAGAATTTAAAACAGGTGGGAGGCCCACTAAAGAAAAAATTGAAAATTGATTTGGATAAAACTTCTACTATCAGTGGGCCCGCTGTCCTTGAACCTAACTGCCATATTGGTCCTGGAAGCAGAGTAGGTCCTTTTGTATCTCTCACCCGCGAGTGTGAGATTGCCTCCGGGGCAATGGTTCAGAATTCACTACTTTTCGGTAATGCTGTTGTGGAAGAAAATAATCACCTCTCCAACGTGGTATTATACAAGAACCTATTATTACAATGCATATAGATTTAAAGTGGGGACATAGGTTGCCTTCTAATTATAGAATTCGACGTATCTTTAGACCTATGGTTCTTAAAATGGCCAAGGGTTTTGCAAGCGCAGGTTTTACCCCTAATCAGGTTACTATTCTTGGATTAAGTTTCTCTCTATTCGCGTTCTTTGCGATTTCACTTGATTTCCCAGTTCTTTATGGAGTTTTAGTATTTGTTTCGGGTCTATTAGACGGAGTAGACGGAGCTTTAGCTAAAATTACAGGCCTCGCCTCCCCGAAAGGGGGGTTTTTAGACTCTCTAACCGATAGATACTCTGATTTTATCCTAATCTTAGGATTCTTATTCTGGCGAGGGCATTCAAACTTTTACTTTTTACTTCCATTTAACCTGTGGGTGGTAATATCTCTGGTAGGATTCATAATGGTAAGTTACACCAGGTCTAGAGGAGAATCCTATGGCTTGGGCTTGGATCGAGGAATAGCTGGTAGATCAGAAAGATTATTCATACTATCCGTGTTTTCTATTCTTTATCTATTTGATACCGAGTTTCCAATTTATGGATTGATAGTTGCTGGAATACTCGCGAACTTGACCGCAATTTACCGTATTGCAATAGCTCTCAAAAATCTACGCAGAAATCATAAAAAATGAAATTGATTTAAAAAAATTTTCAATAAAAAATATTAAAATTAAAATTCTAGCTAAAATAGATTAGAAAAATAGCTAATATCCAATCTGTTTAACTGATCCGCTTTTACGGAGCTTTTACTATGATTTCAGAAATTATTTTTAACGAACTTATTTGTTTTGGTGTTGATTTCGCTACATCAGTACCCAGTAATCTTTTTAAAAATCTCTTAAGCTTGCTGGACAAGAATCCGGAAATACTACATGTTTCCGTAACCCGGGAAGAGGAGGGTGTAGGAGTAGCCGCAGGAGCATACTTGGGGGGCAAAACACCGGCTCTAGTTATACAAAACAGCGGGCTAGGTAACTCAATTAATGCACTTGCATCTCTCAACAAGGTTTTCAAAATTCCACTTCTTATTCTAGTAGCTCAGCGGGGTGGAAAAGGAGAGACGATTCCTGCACAGATACCTATGGGAGAAGCTACACCTCGACTGCTAGATGCTATAGGTATTCCACACTACACACCAAAAAGCGTAGAGCAAATCCCTAAAGCTTTTCAAAGAGCAAAAAAGTCATTCTATACCTATGAGACTCCAGTAGCAGTATTAATAGAAATGGAATTGATGAAAAATGAAAAGAATAGAAGCTATTAAAATTATAGCGGATGAACTAGAAAAGGAACTAGTGGTGTGCAACCTCGGTTTCCCCTCAAGAGAACTTTACAGCGTAAGAGATAGACCTGAAAACTTTTATATGCTAGGCTCTATGGGTTTGGCTTCCTCCATAGGGTTAGGTCTCTCCTTATCTACCGCGAAACATGTAGTGGTTATGGAAGGAGACGGATCAATTCTAATGAATTTAGGCTCCCTAGCAACAATAGCCAATCATTCCCCCAAAAATCTGACACTAATTATATTCGATAATGAATCCTATGGATCAACAGGTGGACAACCAAGTTATACCGCAGGTAAAACAGATTTAGCGGCGCTAGCAACCGGTGCAGGAATTGAAAGGGTTTTAGTTGTTGACTCCCCCCAAAAGCTTAGAGAGGCTTACCGAAAATCCAAAAAAGAATTAACCGTAATCGTTACAAAAGTCGAAAAAGAGAATGCTGACGTACCTGTAATAGGAATTTCTCCCGAAGATATAAAGAATAGATTTCTAAATGCAGTTAAAAAATCGATAACGTAGAACCTTGAATACTTTATAGAGGAAACAGAGCAGAAGGTCACGCGATAAATAGTGGACGCGTAGCTGACCAGATAGTCCTAATCTTATGTTAGGGACGTACATATTTAATATGACTTCCCTTCTATTTGGCGGTTAAAACCTCTCCGAGCCCTGAAGCAATAGTTTCATATGCTATTTTGATACTCTCTACCAAAAGATATAACTATAAGCCAATTCTTAGAAGAAAATCCCCAACTACCATATTAAACACCGATAATCAAAACATTAATCCGATTATCAGTTTGAGAATAAGTAATCTTAAAAAAGGATGCCCACCTAAAGTCAAAAGGTTCACCATAACAATAAAACGACGGGTGAAAAGCTTGACCAAACACGTAAATCAAATTTTCAAACTCTCCGAAATAGAAAGAACAGAAAAACCCAGAAACGAGGGAATAACTATAATCATAGATACTGGACTTGGGATAAACGCAACACAAGATCTACTCGAAACCGCCTCAAACTACATTGACTACTGTAAGATGGGATGGGCAACATGGCTTATACTGCCCAAAAACCTCATAAAAAAGAAACTAAAACTTTACCACGATCATAACATACAAACCCTAAGTGGGGGATCCGCCTTAGAAGCAGCTATACTTACTGGGAAACTTGAAGAATTCCTAGAAACCCTTAAAACCGTGGGATTCACCGCCATCGAAATCTCCACTGGTATTATCAATATCTCCCATCAAGAAAAATCAAAACTAATAAAAAATGTCAAAAAAATGGGATTCCTAACCATAATCACAGAAGTAGGTAGAAAAAGTAAAGAGGAAGATGCCCGGCTCGAAATAGCCGATCGTATCCAACAAATTAAATCAGATCTAAACTCGGGGGCTGACTATGTAACTATTGAAGCCCGAGAGAGCGGAATCGGAATAGGCCCCTACGACGAGGAAGGAAAAGTAAAAGAACCCTTCGTAGAAAAAATAGCTAACCAAATAATAGCCAAAAAAACAATTTGGGAAGCCCCCCTTAAACCCCAACAAGTATGGCTCATCACCCGATTCGGGCCTAACACCAATCTCGGAAACATCAAACCCACCGAAGTCGTCCCTCTAGAAACACTCCGCCTAGGACTAAGAGGCGACACCATGATCAAATTCCTAGCCAAAAAACAATTGGAAAATGCTTCCAAAACGAGAAAAAGAACAAGAGCAAAAACAAAACCATGAAAAATATTAAAATTAAAGTTAGCCTAGCCTTTGGAGCTCAAGGAGCTCTAAAAGCTGGTCAAAAAAATCACATTATAATACTTGTAGATACCCTAAGAGCCAGCACTACTATCACTACCGCACTAGACAACGGCGCCAAAAAAATAATAACAACTACAACCGTAGAAGAGGCAAAAAAATTAAGCCAAAAAATCGGAAAAAACACTATCCTCGCAGGAGAAAGATACGGATTCAAAATTCAGAATTTCCAACTAGGAAACAGCCCTCTCGAATTCACTCCTCAGAGGGTAAAAGGAAAAATCATAATACTCACCACAACCAACCTCACCCAAGTAGCAAAAAGTGTCCAGAACACTTCCCACGTTCTCATAGGTTGCCTCATAAACGCCCAATCAGTAGCCCAAAAAGCGAAAAAAATCGCCCGAGAAAAAGGAAAACCAATCACAATAATACACGTTGGAAGGTTAAACCAGCACGCACCCGAAGACTACATTACCGCCCAAACAATAAAAAACTACACTCAAAACAAATCCCCGCCGCAAAACATACCACAAAAAATCTTCAAAACACCTAACGCCCAATACCTAATACAGATAGGGTACCAAAAAGATGTACAATACTGCAGCCAACTAAACATCACAACCACAGTACCAATTTACAAAAACCAATCCATTCAAAAATAGTGAAAAAATTATTGAAATCTACTAAGAAACAGTGGTTGAAACTCTATTTATGAACTTTTGAAAAAATTGATACCATTTAATGAACTTCACGAAGCCTATTTTAATCACGAATCCAGACGACCTTTCGAGCATCGTCTTTTTTGCCCTTAAGGTAAAAAACCCGCAAACCATACTCCCAAGCCAGCTGCTGCAAGGCTACCGCACTAATCCGTGTGCCATCAGTCACATCCATAATAATTTCTTTTCTCCCGATTTCCCTCTCCACAATATTCTTCGTCACTTCGTACATCCTCTTGAAATCATACATCGCATACTCTGGAACCCAAATAATCTCCGCGTTATCCGGTTTACCCCCAACTCTAGTCCGCATCTCATTCTCCGCAATGAAAACATAATAATTAGGATCAATCCCTGTCTGCTCCCTCAAACGGCGCCCCACCTCCCTCACCAACAAGGGCTCACTATCCAAACTACTCAAACACAAAACAGGCGCACTTACATTCAAGTATCTTCGTACCGCCTGCACCATACTTGGAACAATCTCCGCATACTTACTCTTCCACTCCCGATACCGGTTAATAAGACCACTATTCTCTAAAGCCTGCAAATTAAAATACAACTTGGCATCACTAATATCATCTACACTCACTCCCAACTCCTTTGCCAAAGCATCCCTAAGCTCATATCCTGTTTTGGGGCCCTCCAACAACTCCTTCAAAATAATCCGGCGCGCCTCAACACCACCAATAGCCCGCTCGACAATCATCAGTGAATCGCTCAAATTCAATACACACCCAATAATAATCAATCGATTAATACTTATGAAACACTGGTTATTCTTCTAAACAAATCACTAATCAGAAATTCAACCAACCCACCAAATATAACAGCGCTGTTCCTCTCAATGGCAGCATTGTACAGAACAGCCTAGCAAATGGTAACGCATACAGTAATTGTCAAAATAGAATTCCCCAAACAAAATAATAAATGTTACCCAAAGAGAACTGGGCGATTTAGAATAGTTGGTGCTAATCTCGAAAAGAAGCGTTCAATAAAGCGTCTTTTTCCTATTTAAAACTTCCAAAAATGGGGTAAGCCTCAAGCAAATTCTACAAATCCAAGTCCTTATCGAATATACAAAAACAAACTGGGAACATCAACTTTATGGATGATATCGATGATAAAGATTAGGTAAAAAAAACATTTAAAAGACCTAAAATCAATAATATAATCAAACGAAAATTTAATTTTAGTAATTAGGACAAAACACACCCAACAACAAAAAACTACCACCAAATACATAAACAAAAACAAATAACAAAAACAAAAAAATTATAAAAATAACAAAAAAGAGGTAAAAAAATATGGCAATAGGACCACCCGAAGAAGAACTTGTAGCCGCAAAACCCCTCGTCCTAGACAATGGAACAGGACTAACCAAAAACGGATACGCAGGAGAAGACCAACCAAGATCAGTATGGCCAACATGTATAGGATACCCGAAATACACATCAATCATGACCGACGTTGAACACTACACCCGAGAATACTACATCGGAGAAGAAGCCCTAAACCTAAGAGGTGTACTAAGACTAGTATACCCCGTGGAACACGGAACCGTAAACGACTGGGACGCCATGGAAAAAATATGGCACTACACTTTCTTCAACGACCTACGAGTCGACCCCGCCGAACACCCCGTACTACTCACAGAAGCACCCCTAAACCCCCGCAAAAACCGCGAAAAAATGGCAGAAATCATGTACGAAACCTTCAACGTACCCGCAATGTACGTCGCTATGCAAGCAGTACTCTCACTATACGCCTCTGGAAGAACCACCGGTCTCGTAATAGACTCCGGTGACGGAGTAACCCACATCGTACCCATATACGAAGGATTCGCACTCACCCACGCCATCACAAGAATAGACCTCGCAGGAAGAGACCTCACCGAATACCTCCGCCGACTACTAAGACAAAGAGGATATTCACTCGTATCAAGCGCAGAACGAGAAATAGTCCGAGACATAAAAGAAAAACTCTGCTACGTTGCACTAGACCCTGAAAAAGAAATAAAGCTAGCCGAAAAAGTCGCAGGGATGGAAAAGACCTACATGCTACCCGACGGTGAAACCATCACCATCTCCAGTGAACGGTTCTTAGCACCTGAAGTGTACTTTAACCCAGGCGTAGTAGGCCTAGATGCGATGCCTCTTGACGAGGTAATAGTAGACTGCGTCAAGAAGTGTGACGTTGACCTACGCCGTGACCTCTACGGAAACATCGTACTCAGCGGCGGCAGCACAATGTTCCCAGGCCTAAAAGAACGACTCCACAAAGAAATCGCCGAACTAGTACCAGAAAACATCGAAATCAAAATAATCGCACCCCCAGAACGAATGTATAGTGTGTGGATCGGCGGTTCAATCTTGTCTTCTTTGAAGACTTTCCAGAAGATGTGGGTCACTAGGAAGGAGTATCAGGAGCAGGGTGCTACTGCTATTCACCGATGCTTCTAAACTAGTCATACAATTATTCCCCTTCCCCTCTTTCTTTTTTTATTGATTTATCTCGTCTTTTCTCTGTTTTTAAGGCCTTCAATAATGTATCTGATTGAGCTATTGGGCTATTAGACTTGGACAAAATTATTGGTTCTTTCTTAAGATCCCTTCGCTAGAATGTTAAACTAAACTTATTTTAGTTGGGTGAAGCCCTGTACCCTCTATTCCGTCCACGAAGGCTTCCGGGAATGTCTTCCTAAACACACTAATCATCAAGCCCTTAAGCCTGATTGGGATAAAGCTTTTTTTAAACCGACAAGAGGGGATTTTTCCCTCCGGTAGAGACTTGTCGCTGGGGTTTTAACGCCGCTACTCCCCTCCTTATAAACTCTACTCACCTAATCTTGTCTTCGCGTTCACCGCTCCGCGACCGCCGACGAATACGCCTACGTATAAGCTTCAACTAGGTAACCCAAGAATAAAACCTAAAGACAAAGCAGCAGTTCTGGAGAAAGAAACGCCGCTTTGTCCCAAAGCCGGGCTATTATAAACTATTAACGTGTTTATGTAGTTGTGAACTGTTGTCTTGCCGTTATAATTTTTAGTATGGGTATGCTGAAGGTATGTGGGTATTTTCTTGGTATTATTCTTTGTAATACGAAATTTTAAATAGGAATTCGAAAAGAGAGTATATGCTTTATAAGCAGGGAAAGGGAATTTAAGTTTTTTTAACCGGATCTGTGTGGCGTGCTGGTCTTAATTTTCTTTTCTCCTCCCAATTTTTCTTTAATCCGCCCCTCCCTCCTCCTCTTTCCCTTTCCCTTCTGCTTTTCCGTTTTCTGATTTTGAAAATAATAGTTTTTTTACTTTCAATTACTTTTCTAGTAATTTTTGAATCAAAAGGAATCCTTTTACTTAATTGGTGAATATAATTTACAAAATCTTAGTGTGTTAATTCTTGATGAGAAGGTTCATGAATTGTTCTCCTTCTAGAGGGCCTAGGGAACCTTGTTTGGCTGATAATTCGTCAAATCTACTTACTTTATCACCTTCTTCTTTGTTAGAATAGATTGCTACTGGGACGGGGTCGTTGGTGTGGGTTTTGATTTTTATTGGTGTGGGATGATCGGGTAGGATTGCAATCTTGTAATCGTTACTTAGATCGCTTATTTTGTTTAGAATTTTTCCCACAACTTTTTCGTCTATATTTTCTATGGCTTTGATTTTGTTTTCGATGTCCCCTGCATGACTTGCCTCGTCTGGGGCTTCCACATGAATATAGATAAAGTCTCCGTTTTTTAGGGATTTTAATGCATATTCTGCCTTTCCTGTGTAGTTTGTTTCGTAGTAACCAGTGGCTCCTGGGACTTGTATGATTTTTAGACCTATTAGTATGCCTATTCCTTTTATTAGGTCTACGGCAGATATTATGGCGCCTCTGACTCCGAATTTTTCTTGGAAACTTTGCAAATTGGGTTTTTTGCCCTGGCCCCATGGCCATATAGAGTTTGCAGGTCTTTTTCCCTCTTGGATTCTCTTTATGTTAATTGGATGGTTCTTTAAGATTTCTTGAGACTTTCTTACAAGTTCTAATAATATTTCGCTTCCTTCTCCACTTGGAAGAAAGGGGTCGATGAGTTGATCGGTGATATCGTGTGGTGGTGTGCATTTCGTTTTTTCGGTTCCCTTGTTTACTATCACTAAAATATGCCTATAGCTTACTCCGTTGTAGAATTTAATCGAACTACTTCCCAGCTTTATATTTATGGTTTCGATTAGTTTCTTTGCTTCCCCGTTGCTTATGTGTCCAGCACTGTAATCCTTCATCCTTTTATTCTCTAGTGTTACTAGATTACACCGGAAGGCGGTTTCGTCCTTCCTAAGATTTATTCCTAGAGAAACTGCTTCTATGGGGCCTCTTCCTGTATAGTATTTTAGTGGGTCGTAACCTAAGACGGATAGGTTTGCTATGTCTGACCCTGGTTGCATTTTATCTGGTATGGTTCTTAATGTTCCGTTTCTCCCCTTTAGAGCGATGTAATCCATATTTGGCTTATTGGCAACCTGTAGGGGGCTTTTGCCGTTTAGCTCTTCTAGGGGATAGTCTGCCATTCCGTCTCCTACAATTACAATGTACTTCATAGGGTGGTCACCGATATTGTAAATTTGTTTTACTATTAGTTTAACAGAAAATATTAAGATGGACTTTGTTTTAACTATCCACATTACTGTGAACATACTTTAATAGTAAGTTTATGTGAACTACCCCTTAGCTATCGCAAGAGGCTTCCTGCTTCAATGATGAGACTTGCAGGAATAACCTGTAGGGGTCTCGTCTCTGCAGGCTCTGCGGGTCGTCCCAACCCTGAATACAGTATGTTCAGAGAAGCGTTATAATCCCTATCCAGCTCAATACCACAATAGGGACATCGGTGCATTCTCTCACCTAACGTTTTTGGAACTTTCCGCCCACAGTTTGAGCAATCTTGCGTGGTTCCCCATGGATCCTTCCTCACCACCATCCCACCAGCACTCTCAGCCTTGTAGGATAGCAACTGGAAGAATTTTCCCCAAGAGGCATCCAATATTTTCTGAGCTAGGTTGCGTTTTCTAACCAAGTTCTGGACTCTCAGATTCTCCACAAAGATAATAGTATAATTGTTCGCGTAGAACCGGGAAAGCTTGTGCAGAAAATCATCCCTCTGGTTCACCAGCCTCTCGTAAGCTTCAGCTAGCCTGATCCTCGCCTTCTCTCTGTTCTCTGAACCCTTCCTTTTCTTTGAGAGTTTCCTCTGGAGAATTCTTATTCTCTCTAGGGTTTTTTCGTAGAAGCGTGGGTTCTCAACCTGTCTTCCCTCACTATCTGTGAGGAAGTGTTTTACCCCCATGTCTATTCCCACCGCCTTCATGGTGGAAGGTAAGGGCTGGGGGGCATTTTCCACCTGAAGGTTGGCGAACCACTTGCCCGACTTCTCCCTCTTTATAACCACTCCTTTAATCCGGCCTTTGATTGGCCGGTGGATTTTTATGGGAATCTCTCCGACCTTTGACAGGATGAGTTTCTTTTCTTCTATTTTGAAGCCGGATTGGTTGTAGTTGAGGGTCTTAAACCAGCCTACTCCCTTGAATCTCGGTTTGCCGATCTTTTTACCGTTCTGTTTCAGCCTGGACAATCCTTCCATGTTTGACCAGAGTTGATGATTCACCATCTGCAATACTTTAGAGTGGATTTTTTTCAGTTCGGGTTTCTCGGTTTTTAGTTCCACGATTAGGGCTTGGGTATCTCTCTGTGTTATTCTTCGGCCTTCCTTTCTGGCATTGTTGAGTTCCTCAAGCAGCCGATTGTAGAGGCCTCTGCACAGTTCCATCTGCTCGTTCAGCTTTTGCTGGATGGTTTTTGAGGGACGGAGCCTTAACCGGTAACCGCGCATCTTTTCGCCTCATCAAAGCTGGTATTTATATTCTAGTTACACTTATCTCTCCACCACTATAAATACACCACTATAACTATATTAGGCTCTTATCTCCTCCCTCACGGAAGGGTTTTTCTCGCCGATAGAGTTAAAATTGATTCAGAATATTTACTACTAAATAAGTTTACTTGGATGAACTTTTTTACTTTGAGTAGCTCGTAAAAATTAAATAATCCTGTAAAAGAAAGAGTTTAGCTTTTTTATTTTATTTTCGTGTTGGAGGGTTTTTGTTGCCTCTTCAAATTGGTGTTATTGGAAATGATGGTGATATAAGCGAAAAGGTAAAAATGTTGGCAGAGAATTTGGGTCGACTGATTGCTGTTCAAGGAATGATTCTTGTCTGTGGTGGGCACTCTGGAGTGATGGAAGCTGCAGCTAGAGGCGCAAAGGAGGAAGGTGGTACTACTGTTGGTATTATACCTGAAGCGAATAAAAAGGGAGCTAATCCATTTTGTGATATTGTGATTGCTACGGGTATCGGTAGGGCGAGAAATTTGGTGGTCGTAAATTCGAGTGATGTGGTTGTTGCGATATCGGGAGGTTCTGGTACGCTCTCTGAGATAGCGTTAGCTCTTGCGGAGAATAAGAGGGTTATTGTGTTGAAGGGATCTGGGGGTGTATCTGATTTGGTGTCAGGTAAAATGATAGGTAATTGTAAGGTTTTGGAGGCGGAGTCCCCCGAAGAAGCGATGGAAATGATTTTAGAACATAGTAAACCCTGAAATTAATGATACTCCTCTACTAAACTCCTCTTTGAACGAATGTATTTGTTGTAAATATTCCTAGGCTGAAAGCTAATGCAAAAAGTAGTAAAGATGCTAAAGCGTAGATGAATGGGTGTTTTGTTTCTGCGATTCTTGCCGCGGAATATGATGTCATTATACTGATAATCCCTAATGTGATCAGTGTTGGCCAATATACCCCTATTTCAAAACCAGTAAGTGTTGTTGGTACGTATTGGTACCATAGAAGGTTTGTTGATATAGAAAATAGTGGGGTGAGGGAACTAATCAATCCCAGGATAGCTGAGGAAGCTACTGAGAGTATCTTTATTTTGAATAATTGGACATTGAGTTGATTTTTCCGCTCTTCTACTAATTGCTGGTCTTCTCTTATCTCCCATATGGTTCTCTCAAGCATTTTGCCCGCTTCTCGAGAGTTTTTGGTTAAAGCCTTCTTAACTAACCATAGTACTCTTCTGACTTGTATATTGTCAGTTAATTCATCGAAGTGTTTCCAAGCCTCTTCAAGAGAGGAGCGTCCTCCAATAATCTCGTTTACTATAAACATTAACTTTTGTTTTATGGGTCCTGAGTAATTTATTGCAGCTATCCTCAAAGAGGTTTCAGGACTTTTTCCCTTTTTTAGTTCTTCGCTAAGGAAATTGAGAAAGGTCAAAACCTCTTGAAATATATACTCATTTTCAAATTCCAAATTTCTCGCTTCCGCTCACCTTTTTTGCTAATATTATTGTGTTCGCCTTCATAAACTAACTAATTTTTATAGAGGATTATTGCAGCTTCTATACGAAGCCGTTGTAAGGATGTTTTGACTTGGATGTTTCTAATAAGTTAGTTTTGCTCTGTATAGCAAATTTTTCAAGAATTACTAAAATCATAATTTGTATAGGTATTAAGGTTAAAAAAAGTGGATTGTTTCCCATGCTTCTTAACAATAATCCTAACGATATGACTATAGGAATAAAGAAGCCTATGCCCATGACGATGAGCAAACGACTTTCCAATTCTAATGTGTGTCTTTGATATTCGTTTCTAACTTCACGTTGTGCTATTTTCACAGTTCTATCAACTAGATTGTCTGATATCTCTGAGGATTTTAGTATGGCGGGAATATGGATTTTTAAGGTTTCTGTTGGTTGATTATGAGCGAAATTTATTAGTAATTTCTCTGGTTTTTCACCTGAGTTAACTTGGTTTGCTAAACTCTTAAATTCTTGAGAGATAATAGGATAGTCGGCGTTGGCTACGAAGAGGATAAAATCGAAAATTGAACCTGTGGACGATAATATAAAGAGTAGTTCTTCAAGGATGAAGTCGGCGTATCGGGCTATTGCCCAGCGAGTTTTATTGTACTTTTTTGGAAAGTAGGTTATCACATAATTATTTGTGAAAACAAACATTGCAACTGAGAGCATCGCAGCCACTAATATGTTAAATATGCTCCCTACAAGTAAAGTCAAAATAGCTACGGTGATACCGAAGCCGAATGCCCCGCCAGCGACTTCTTCGGATGTGATTTGGCCCTGTTTAAAGAAATGTTCTATAGAAATTGTCAAATCCCTTGAAATCATCCGTTTGCCAAGTCTTCTAAAGGTTTTTTTTGTTCCAAAGATTTTAGATATTTTTTCTATAAAGCTTGCTTTAATTTTTTTATTTCTTTTATCATTATTTCTTTTACCTCTCTCCAATTAATCACTTCCTTCTCCATTTCTTGTTCTGAGAGTAACGCGTAAAGGCGATGAAAAATATGAATATTCCTTGGCAAATCGAAAATCTGTTCTGCGGACATGGTTGAAAATATTTGCTTATATGTTCCTAATTCATTTAGAAATGATTTTTCATCTAGATACTCTAACATTTTTATTTTTTCTAGTGTTGGGGTGGTGAACAACTCAGAAGAAACTGCCAACTCTCTCTCTTTAGGTTTCCAAGTAAAAACATCTACTATAACTTCTTGTGAAAGAACACTTTGGATGTCCTTAAACATCTCTTTCTTTTTAAAATCAATCTCACATACACGTACTACCATTCTTTTCCTTTTAAAATGGGATTTCATACGATTAATCTGAACTATAATAGACAAATCTCGTAAGCACGCAGGAGAAACCTCGTGATGGACTACCCATCGTAGAATCATATCCTCAACTGATGCACCATGGCATGTTTGAAGTCCAGATATTCCTGAAGAAAGGGCATGAAACATAGCTTGACTGTCTTGTGCGGTTTGTATTTCTCCTAAGAATACCCAGTCCGGAGAGCGATGAAGTAGACGTGTGATCTCTTTGCTTTTATTACGTTTTTTAATTTCCTCTCCTTCAAATGGTTCAACTTTAAAACGGGTTTGATGTTTTTCGTATTCTGTTTGAGGAATGCTCTCTATTACATCTTCCAAGTAAATTTTTCTCCAATCCTGTGGAGTTAAGATGTCTAGAGCATTAATCAAGGTTGTTTTTCCTGCTCCTGATTCCCCGACTACAGTAATATTCATTCTTCGCAAGAGACAAAAAAGGAGGTAGGCTGCTGTTTGTGCATTCAAAGTTCCGTTGGATATGAGTTCTGGGATTGTGAAAGGATTCTTTCTTAGCTTTCTACAGTCCAGTTGCACTCCTTCCGCTGCTAAGGGTGGAATATCTATGGAAATCCGTATATGGAAACTATCTGTGATTATTTCTGTTTTAAGGGATGGTTTTGATTCATCAATTTGCATTTCACTTTCTGCTCTTACACGCGTTATTATTCTCTCGATTTCACGCTCTGTTAACGATACTGATGTTCTACATCGCCCCCATTTTCTGTGATCCAAGTAAATATTTGTGCTTCCTTTATCAAAATAGAACTCTTCAACGTTCGAATCCAGTAGAAAAGGTGCAACGGCATTCATACCTATACTTTCATAGCAAGATATTTCAGCTATCTTTTCAGAAGAATCAGCGGGTATTTCGGGGTACTTGTCACGTAAAAAGTTCAGGGCTTCACCTTTTCTTATTTTGATCAGTTCATCTATTCTAAAAAATCCCTTCTTATCGGTGAGAATTTGGCTGGATCCCAGTTCATCTATTACTTCTCTAAGAATATTTTTTCCAGAAGTCTTTGTATTTATTTCGTTAACATGGTATAAACGTTCGGTTGAATTTTTATCTAAATATATTGTAATAACGTATGGTCCTGCTTCGTATGTGTCTGTTAAAATTCTATTCTCAGTTTCAGCTTCGTATGTGTCTATTGAAATTCTATTTTCCACCTCAATCATGTTATTCACAAAATCCCTCCGCCCTCACGCTTTCTGTTGCTGAACCTACAATGTCTTCTTCTGTATTCTCTGTACCTTCCAAGACGCCTCTGTCTCCTTCTCTACTCCATCCTTTTGCTACACCTTTTGGGAATTCAAGCATCCTAGTCCGCAACACTTTTTTCTTTGAAACAATGGCTACACCGTCGACCTTTGAGCTGTTGTCCAAGCTCAGATGCATTTTTGATGTGCGTCTCCTCTTACCTACAAGCATCTGTATATGGAATATTCTCGGCTTATTCCACTTCTTCTCTGCCACCCCATCGCAGAGTAGCTTCCTCGCCTTTGCAGTGGTACAGGGGGTAAGCGTCTTCCCATCTTTACCGACGACTGGTATTTTTAACGTCGACATATAATCATCTCCAAAAAGTGTTTGGCGTCCTTCGACAAGCCGAGTCTAATCAAGATTTGCATTGCTATCACCATAAGAAACCCCTCCCCTTAGGAGTGGGTTCTTGACAGCGCTTATTACATTTAAATACCAACTTGTAAAATTTCATCATCTTCTTTCTTTTCAAAGATATACTCAATTTCCGTACAATTTTTTTGGGTATTTGTCCACATATATTTCCCTTAAAAATTTTAAAAGTACAATATTTAAGCACCGCTCTTTCTATAGTTGGCTTTATTCCATAAACGCGAAATCTAAAAATCAGAAATTATTGTGGGGTTTAAATACCAACAGATCTCAAATAAAAATGGAAGACAAATTTGAAATCTACTCAGGGTATGTAGAAAAGAATTTAAAGTGAGTAGCAAAATGAATAAGAAGATTTTGAAATTCATCCTAAGGCTGTTAGAGGATGATAAAGGTTCACCATTGGTTGAAGAGGGAATTTTAATCGGCCTTGCAATTCTTAGTGTGACTATACTAGTAGGACTAATTCTAAATATACTTGGTTGGACAGGAAATTCTATATCACGTATTTTCAACTACCTAAATGCCATCGCCAACGGTTTTTATGGATTTCCATAAATCACACAAATCTTTTGGATCCGAAATTAAGTATGTAGACTAGAATAGAATAAAATAAATACAAGTATTTCCTTGGGGAGCTGAGAGATTGATTAGCTGAATCCTTTCAACTAAGATTTTCTATATCCAGTCCTAATATCGGAAACCAAAAAATAATTAATTCCCTCTCCATTTCTCCACAACAAAAGGGATTTCATACACATTCTTAAAACGGGAATCGCACTGACTGTAGATAACAATACATGAAAACAAAAATAATCTAGCTTGTACGATTTTCTGAACAAAATTACATTTTCAGGACTGGCTTGTTGCAATTAAACTAAAAGCAAAAAGTTATTTTATTCTACTGTGTAGTAGCAAAATTAAGTAGACTTGGATGTTTCTTAATTGGTTAAACGGTGATTGAAATGAAACAATCCAAGCCTACGAGTAGTAATAATAGTGACCAGTCCTTTTTGCTTTTTCGGAAGCGTC